>Ga0169931_10002664_pt1 | contig 28917 bp, 30 predicted proteins | sample Kivu_15m_20L_FD_129675 | JGI IMG/M metagenome (GOLD analysis project Ga0169931, IMG submission 129675) | Freshwater microbial communities from Lake Kivu, Western Province, Rwanda to study Microbial Dark Matter (Phase II) - Kivu_15m_20L... | ecosystem: Environmental > Aquatic > Freshwater > Lake...
GATTTATAAATATATCTTAATATAGATTAGCTAACCTATATTAATCGGCACGAGGGTTAATGCCGAAGAATTAATATTCCATATGGAAGATTAATTCTTCGGCATTGACCCTCGTGCCGATTAATATAGGTTAGCCAATCTATATCACGTAATCATTATTAAAATAGCTTAGCTCATAAAAGGAAAGTAATTTTTTGACTTTGTCAAGTTAGATCATAATAATTTTATGATTGAATTAAAATTCTAATATAATTCCTATAAAAGTGAGTGAATGACTATTGTATAATTCCAATATATAAAAGAATATATGTATAAGAATAATCTTATTTTTATTCCTAACATATGTCAAAGATTAAGTATAAAAGTAACTGATTTAAAATTTTATAATTTGTAATATCGAATTATTAATTGATAAATATCAGAATTATATATCAACATAGATACAGTCATCATCATTCTATTGATTATCCCCATAATATTTAGAAAAATTAATTTTCACTTTATTACAAGATATTTTATACAAATTTAAATTTTAATTTTAATAATTCACACAACATAAATGAATGACTCTATGAAAACCCTAAATGATAAATTCACAAAAATTGCAAATCAAATCGAATACCAGATACAACAATACGAACAAGCAACAAAGCTAACAACAAGAAAACTAATATTAGATGAGCTGAAAGTTCTTCAAACAAATTTAGAAGAAAACGTATCGTAATCATAATCATTAATAGATGAAATTACAAGAAGAAGAGTTCAACGTTTCGGCATCACATATAAAATCTGAATATCGCAAAAAGGTAAGATAAATATTATAACTCCCTTAGATAAAATCCAACTTCGATTCTTCAAATTTTTACAAATCTGAAATAGCAAAATGCGAAACTTTGTTAAAGAAAATGGACCAAAATTCAGACATTTTAAAAAAAAAATCTGAGCTTCCGAATTTAGGTGAACAGAACATGCAGAGTTTAGAGTACTCCTATACAAAAACTGTAAAGAATAATGCTGACCAGACGTACATGGAGACTAAAAATGTGATCAAGAATCTTGAAAACGAGTTGAAACTGACTCCCCTCATAGATAAAGAGGATGCAGCATATAAAAATTATTTGAGTTACAATGAAACTAAGAACAAGTTAAAACAAGACCAGAAGAAATCTGTTCTTAAACGTTTCGGCTATATTGGGATAGGAATTATAATTCTGGCAGTTATTTTTTTGATACTCCACAAATCACAAAAAGTAGAAGATATTAAAATAGAAGAAAAGGATGCAATATAAGGAATAAATTTGATTTCTGAGAATTAGTATATAATAATATAATATATTTCTGCTTATTTATTTTATTAAAGCTGAATTATTTATAAATTTATAATCTGTAATAATCACTTATTTAATTATGAAAAAACAAACGAAGCTTTACTATATACTTTTTTTGGTTTTTATCTTAAATATCTCATCAAATTATGGTAAAAGGATGAGTCACAAAAGGGTATAATATCATTTTTTATTAAAGAGCAGAAAAATTAGTGCCAGAAAAAAAATTAAATTCAGATTGAAAGTAACAAACGACCCATATTTAGCATTTATGGTAGGGGTAGGGATTGGCTACGGATTATCTGCTGAAGGAATAGAAGAACTCAAAAAATGTTTCCAAGCAGAGTCGGAAAAAAATGTTCCTCTTGTAGATATATTTTTAGAGAAGGCAGGTGAAGACAATAAAAAACTTCCACATTATCAAAATATATCAAATAAAAAAGAAGCTAAAAGTTTCCTTTCTAATGTCTATGAATTATTTTCTAATTTCACAAGTTGCGCTCCTTTAAAAGACACTCTATTATCATTTATAAAAAGCAAAGTTATCAATTGGGCTATAAAAGGGCTTACATTTGTAGCTGGGGGTGTTTGGGGGTTATTAATTAAAGGAGGATACGATATGTATAGCATCATATCAGAAATAGATTACTTCAACCAAATAAAGTCAGAGCAACCTGACAACCTTGAAGAATTAGGGGCGACTGTAGGTAGAATAATTTCAAAAGTACAGAATTTAGGATTAAAAAGAAGAATTAAAAAGTTTTAAATATAATAATTTAGACTTTTAAAATTATTGAGTTTACTATCTATTATTTATTTTGATTTTATATATTCAGAAAGTTCTACCACTTTCATGCAGAAGTTGTTTATCTGCGTATCGAAAAATAAAGAATTAATCTGTTCTGGCTCGAAATAAATAAATTGATTAATTTCGTCGATTTTGGCTTTTATTCTATTTTCTATAATCATCTTGAATGTATAATTCAAAATCTATAAAAATACAAATTAATTATTATGTATATTTTACCTTTTCTATTTGAATATTCAAAAATCTCTGTATAGTAGCAAAGCTAATATTCTCATAAATCCTAGAAAGAGAAATCAAATTGTGCTCGAATATAGCTTTCTCAAATATATTTTCAGCTTTAAATTTATCAGGTGCATATCTCAAAAATTTATTAAGCTCTTCTTCATTTATTAATTGATATCGGTAACTAATAAATATTAGAAATATGCATATTACAGTTTGTCTAAGATTGGTTTTTGTTCAAAAACATTCAAATTTTCATTTTTTAATAAAAAATTTAACATCCTTTCTCTCTGAAAATTAACAGGAAGCAAAACAACCAAATAACAAAAAGATAAACTCACTAATTCCAATAATTCTATTTGTTGACTTAGTTTATTCAAATGTCTTGTTAAAATTGTAAAGTAGTGATTAGCAGCGATAGTATATTTTTGGTTATCCTCCGCTGACTTAGCTCTAATTAGAAGGGTGTCTAAATCTAAAATTTTATTATCCTCTTTAAAATTTTCATAATCGATCATTATTTTAAATTATAATCTCCAGTAGAATTAATTATAATAAATTCTATAAAATAAAATGAAAAACGAGGAATTGAAGACCGAAATAAAAGTAGAAAGCTTCGTATGGAGACAAAAGTAAAAATTTAAAACAGAAATTAGGATGCTTATAGCCGGTCATTACGAATTTGAAATTATAATAAAAACATTTAAATCAAGCAATCTCACAGAAAAAACAATATACAGGAGATATTCTGATATAGAATGGCTACATGAAGGATTAATCAAGCACAACCCAGGTTGCAGGATTTTAAACCTCCCTGAAAAAAGTTTCTGGGCTAATTTGAATGTAAACAATGTACAGCTACTCGAAAAGAGAAAAAAGCAAATTGAGGAGTATTTAAATTATATCAATAATCATAAATATTTGTCAATAAATCCGAATTATCTTCTATTTTTATCAGACGATTTTGAACGCAATAAAAACGCAGAGAATATTAAAAAAACTTCATTCTACGATAAATTCGTAAATTTGACTTCTTCTATTCCAAGTGTTTTTAAGACACCAAAAATGAAAGGTCTTTCTGTGATAGAAGGTGATGAGAGATTGGAAAAAGAAAGAGAAAATTTAGTGAGGCTCCTGAAAGCTATTGAAGATCTTGAAAAGTATATGAAGGAATATATAAAAATAAACGAAGACAAAACTGAGGCCATTAAAAATTTGCACTTCGCTGTTAAGAATTTGAATTATGTGAGTTTGGATTACAGAAATGGGATGATGTGTGGAGTAGATGATGAAGATGAGAAACATTCTAAAATAAAGATTGATAAGACCATCTCTAAGAATTTAGATATACTTAATATGTTCTATGAGAAAAATAAAACATACTGTAATCTGATAATATCTAACGTACCAGATCAAATTGAGGTATAAATTGCACAAATATTTGATTATTAATATTAATTTTATATACTGATTAGAAATACCAAAACGAACTCCTTGGGTTAATCGAAATATTTGAAAGAAAAGAAAAAGAAAATATCAAACTAGCCAAATTAGAGAAGGAAGACAGAACAATGGATAGAATCGAAATAAACGAACAATACCATTGCTTAGATAATCTAAATCGTCAGCTAGCCGAAGAAATCAACATATTTAAGAATACAAGAGAAAATGATTTACTTTTGATTTTAAAAAAATTCCTTAAGGACAAATTTGAAATAAACAACGATATCAGTGAAATTTTCATAAAAACTGAAAAAATATAAGAAACAGAGTGTGCAGGTGCAGAAATAATAAATAAACAAATTTATTATTTTTATATTTTAATTACCTTATTATATGATGAGTTATCTCAATAATATAACTATGAATAGATTTTACTCTTAATTAAATAAAGATATTAAAATGTGTTCATTATTTAATTTTATATTGAATATGTACATTATAAGTCATAATATTGTTTGTAAATTTTAAACAATCGAAAATATTCACATGTTCAAAATTCAATATCACGCCTACACATAGGACATGAAGAATTCAAACTCAACCAACTTGATAAACACTTAGAATGAAAAACATGCTGACACTGCATCGTTATTAGCAGTTCTTCTTTATTGAACTCATTAAGGCAAATACAACAGGAAGAAAAGTTTTTAGAATCATGTTTGTACTGCTTTGAATTAATGTATTTGTATAGATTATGTGTATTCTCCTCACCGAATAATCTTTTATTATTTTCATTAGGATAGGAAAGGGAGAAATCAATAAAATTTCTGGAGTTTGTGTGCGAAATTTGTCGAATATTTCTATCACTTGTCCTACCTATCTTTGAGTTAAATTGGGTATTTTCTTGAGAGGGTTGACTATGGTGGCTTTCATAAATTACATTTAAATAAGAGGACACATCTGAGTTATCAAATATTTCAGTTCTTTTTGAGTTTACATATTCGAGAACTTTTTTTTTTCTAGAAGGTTCAACTTCATCATCAGTGTATATATTGTAACACATATCGCATAATATTTCATTATCTGAGAGCTTGAACTTTCCTATCTGAATTTTTTCATTACAATTTAAGCATGTGAATAAACTTGTTATAGTATTTGTTTTCATTGAGACCTTCATATTATATTTATAAGTTTAAAATTCTTATATATACTCATGTACCAATTTTTTTTTTACTCGGATATGATCAGTCGCAGTTTATTTGAGATTAATCCTTTTTTATCTATTATAATTATCCTACCGCTATGAAAAAAATTTTGTTCATAAGAATTATTTTTTAGATGATAAGATAAAAAAAACCTTAATTATAAAAACCTTGTTTTTAATACTCAAATATTTATTATTTTATTAATTATAATTTAATATGGAAAGAAGAAAATTTAATCAAGACAAAAATGTAAAAAATAAAAAATTAGTACCAACAGAAATCGAGAACTGGTATTTGTTAGAATTGGATGAAGTAGGAAATATAATTATAGAAGAAGACAAAATGATGAGGATTCCTAAAAATTCTTACCTCAAAATTCGATTTTTCAACGGTTCGAAAATCTCTATAGGTACAAGATTGATCACTAACGCTTACGATCGAAATCTAACGATAGAAAAAGTAAAAAAAGAAGAATATCTTGAACGGATTGACAGAATAGAACCTACCAGTATAGACTCACATATACAGTTTGAATTAAAATTAACAAGATGCGGACCCACTTTTGTACTTTTCTCATACCAAGATGAAGCAAATTTGAATCAGATAAATTTCACGAATGAATTTTTTGTCTTAGTAGAGCCAGATACTATACAGATTGGTAAAAACATGATCAATCTCGAATCCATTCACATGCAGACGGTCTTGAGCAAATCCTTAGGAAAATTAAGCAAATGGGAGGAATTTTTTAGAGAGGCTCATCTGCTTAAGTATAACTTTATACATTTCACTCCCCTTCAGAAACTTGGAGTTTCTGAATCTTCCTACTGTATTAATGACAACAATGAAATAAGCGACTGGTTTTTTGATGAGAAAAATCTTACACCTGAAGAAAAATCGAAAATTCTTCAATCGACAGTAGAGGAACTTAGAAATAAATATCATATTGGTGGAATTATTGATATTGTTCTCAACCACTCTGCTGAAAATTCTGAATGGCTTGGCAAAAACCCTCAAAGTGGCTTCAATCTTAAAAACTTTCCTCATTTGAACTGCGCATATGAGTTAGAAGTCATATTATTGAATTATTCTCAAAGATATTCTGATAAAAAGGTTTCTTGTGCTTCTGCACCGTATATAAATAATGAAAACGATCTTAGAGAATTAATTAACGAGTTAAGTCGTGAAGTATACAAAAAAAATTTAGAAGAATATTTCTTGATTGCGATTGATAAATACATTCCGGAATTCCAGAATGTGTATTCAGAATTTAAGGAAGATTTTAGCACTTACCTTTCCAAAAAAAATTATTTAATTAAAAAGCTACAAGACCTAGACAAGGCAGGAAAGATTGACGAAAAAAATGTATGCGATTTAATCTATGACAGTTGTTCAAATTACGGAGTGGAAAGATATGGAGTTGAGATAAACGCGGAATTTGTATCCATTTTAGTATTGAGTTCAATGGATAACAAGCCAAGTGAAAGTGAATTCTTGAAACAAATTAAAATATACTTAAACAAAATTAATGACATTTGGCATAAAAAAAGTAAGGATTTTTTGGGTGTAGCTATCGACAACATAAGAGCGTATGTGAAATATGAATTTCTTGATTTAAAGAGATTTAAAGTGACATATAAAAAGGGGATAGTGGAAAATTATTTTATTACTTTTGACAAGAATAAAAAGGATTCAATTTTTGCATGTAATGGCTGGCTATTCGGGGTCACAGATCCCACAATAAACTTTGCTCTATATGGAAACTGGCATTATTTTACAAGAAGTATTGTGATCTGGGGAGATTGCCCTAAGCTTAATTATGGAGAGAAACCAGAAGATAGTCCTTATCTCTGGGAACATATGACAAAATATGTACAAGACATGGCTCGTATTTTTAATGGCTTTAGATTAGACAATGCACATTCCACACCTATCCACGTTGCTGAGTATCTGATGAAAAAGGCGAGAGAAGTAAATGAAGATTTGATTATAGTTGCAGAATTATTCGCTGGTACTAAAGAGAGAGAAATTAGTTTCGTAAATAGAATCGGAATAAATCATTTAATAAGAGAAGCAATATATTGTACCGATGCACATCAATTATCTCAAAAAATTCATCAGTTCGGAGGAGGATATGAAAATATTCTTGGAAAGTTAGATGATAGTATTAGAGAATATTATTTAGCAGATTGTGATGATGATCGTGGAAAACACTTCAAGAATATTTCTTACAAATATTTGTCTCCTATAAAACCAAGGTCTCTCTTATTCGACATCACCCACGATAACCCGACTTATTATGAAAAATTCAACAATTTAGGATTAAATCTTACATTTTTAGCTATTGTTGGCATGTCAAGTGCTTCTATAGGAACTTCAAGAGGATTTGATCAGTTATTCCCTTATCAACCATCTGTTGTAAATGAAAGTAGACAATACTTAGTTGATGATGACTTCAAAAAGATCCTAGCTGAATTAAATGAACCAACTGAAGAAAGCAAAAAAAAAGAGGAAAATAACAGAGTTCAACACACCTTTGAATTGAATTTAAACAACACTCATACTAAAACAGAAAACGTGAGACTTGCCTTATCATCAAATAACTGGAAACCTGATATTTTTCTAAAAAGAATAAATGATAAGAAGTATACTGTCAGTTTAAATTTGGTTAAAGATATACACTATTATAAATATGTTCTTGATAATGGTGTATGGATTAATGATGCGAATGCACCTACAGTAAAAGACAGCTCTGGAAATATAAATAATATTTTAAATCTTAAACAACAAACAAAATATGTACTCCCAGATTTGAAATTAGTAAGAAGAGAAATTAATAAAATAAGAAACAGCCTAATAGATAAACAATCAAATCAGATTTTTATCCATCAAGATCGCGATATGGTCTGTATTTTCAGAATGTTTTCCGATGTGGATTCAGATTTTGATGGTTATGTATTAATTTGTCGCACAGGATTCGATAGACAAAATAGCTTGATGAATGCTAGAGTAGAATTACCAGGAGAAATTTCTGAATTTTTGTTCTCTGCTAATGTTCAAGTACCTAAATTCGATATAAACATTATCCGATCTGATTTTAAATTAGTTGGTGTCAAGTCTGATCTCCATTTTTCTAAGGATAAGAATTTCCTAATTTCTATCGCAAATATTACAAATATTAATAATAAAGATATCATTGATTTCCATTCGTTGATGCCTAACACCATAATAGCGATGAAGATAAAATTTTCTGATAAGGTAAAAAGTTCTATGAAGACAATTTATAATTCCATAATTTTCCTTAATAAACATGGTGAGGAATTGCTGAATAAATTTGATTTATGTGATATGAATCACGCTCTCTATAGATGCGAAAAGGAAGAATTAGATGTCACTGCAAATAAAAGAGGAAACTACAATTTCAACAATTTCGGTAAATTAGTTTATGCTGGTATGACAAGTTTAATGCAGGTTCTAATAGATTTAAAGAAAAAACAAGCCTTGGACAGCCCAGTCTTCAATAACATCAGAGAAGGTGATTGGTTATTCGAATATGAAATAAGCAGATTGAAAGATGCAGAAACGTTGAACCCCTTAGTTGAATTTCTTAATCAAAAGATGCTAAAAGAATATAAAGAAATAACAAACTATCTCAAACCTTATTTCTTCTGTATTATATTCGATACTCTTTACGACGTCTTTGTAAGGAAAATTTTGAACACTGTTCTTCTAAATTATTTGAACGAAAAAAAATTAGTTTATTATAATACTTTTTTCAATGCTGAATTTGTACAGAATTTGATTATTGCTAATTTGCAATTCACTGGATACGTAGAAAGCGCTAAATTTAAGACTGGTGATAAATTAAGTATCTCTGCAGGGCTACCTCATTTTTCAACAGAATATATGAGATGTTGGGGAAGAGACACCTTTATTGCATTTAAGGGACTCCTACTAGTACCAGGATTTTTTACAGAAGCTAAATTAATAATAAAACACTTTGCGTCCACAATGAGACATGGTTTGATTCCTAATCTCTTAGATAGGGGAAATAACTCTAGATACAATGCCAGAGATGCAGCATGGTTCTTTTTACAAGCAATAAAAGAATATCTCAAATTATCAAGCGATTTTTCCTTTTTGAATGAAGAAATCGAGATGATTTTCTTAGATGACGAGATTACTACACATTACTCATTACTTAAACAAGGGCAAAGAAAGAATATGAAGCTATATCAGATTGTGCAGCATATTATTGAGAGCCATTCTAAGGGCATTGAATTTAAAGAATGGAGAGCTGGTAAATCTATCGACGAACAAATGAAAGATGAAGGGTTTTATGTCAGAATTTATCTAGATCCTTACACTGGATTTATTTATGGAGGAAATAAATCGAACTGTGGTACATGGATGGATAAAATGGGGTCTTCAGAAAAGGCAAGAAATAAAGGAGTTCCCTCAACTCCCAGAGACGGGGCTAATGTAGAAATACAGGGTTTATTATATTCGATTCTGACGTATCTGATTGATTTAAATAATAAGGGAATATATCCTTACAATTCATCAAAGTTAAGAGATGGCACAAATCTTCCTTATTATGAATGGACTCTACTACTTCAGGATAATTTCGAGAAACACTTCTATATTGCTAGTAAGCCAGCAGAAATCATAACATCAAAGCATAGCTATTATAAAGATTATCTCTCCCATCCAGGGGACACGAATATGTCCAGTAATTATCAACTAAGACCTAATTATCTAATTGCTATGGCAGTTGCTCCTGAATTATTTGATACAGACAGAGCCATGCAAGCCTTGATGAGTGTTGAGAAATACTTATTGGTTAAAAATGGATTAGGAATACGAACTCTGGATCAAGAAGACAAATTATACAATGGAAATTATATAAATAACGATGATTCCAACAACTACTTAATTGCTCATGGCTTTAATTACCATAATGTAAGAATAGTCTTAATTCCCTAGGGACCTGAATGGCTATGGCCTCTTGGATATTATCTAACGTCAAAACTAAATTTCAATACATTTTCTGAAAAATCAAGCTTATCCAAGTACATTTACTCTCTTTTGATTCCCCACATGAAGTACATAAAAGAAGATAAGTGGAAAGGGCTTCCTGAATTAATGAATAAGGATAATACTGAATGTCCGGGTTCTTGTAATACTCAGGCATGGTCTGTAGCATGTATTTTAGAAGCCCTATATGAAATGAATAAAAAATCACGAGAAAATAATTAAATGTCACATGAATTATATAATTCATTTATAAATGATTTATGTAAGATTTAATGGATATCTATTTAATACCGTAAATATTTTGATATTTTTATAAACTATTAAAAATTATCATAAATCTTGAAATTGTTTTTAAATAGATACATTTAAAAATGAAGCAGAATTTATCTATTTTCTTTGTGTTTTTAATAAGTTGATTGTTCAATGATCACATATTATAATTAAAAATTATATTTATAAAACTCATGAAAAATTTAAACATAATAAATTTAAATAAATACTATCATTAAATATTAAAAATTTAACACAATATCATTTAAGCATCAGGATTTTTACAAAATCTTCATACGTGATTGCGCCTTGTCCGGTGCTATCAATTACATCAATTATCTCATTAATTTCTTCATCTTCGAATTTTTCTCCCAAAGTGATCAACAAATATTTCATTTCTGTAGCATTTATTTTTCCATCCCCATCTTTATCCATTAATTTGAAACAGCTCATCAATTCCTTTTCAATATCATATTCTTTACTTTTTTTGTTTAAATAGCCTAACAAGGATAAATAATCCATTTTCAAATTTTTTGGATCGAGATATGTTTCATTTGTTTTATTCCCATATTGCAAAAAGAAATCCCAAAATTCATTTTCATCATACTCAATTCCTAAAGAGAGAAGGAGGTAGTATGTCTCATCACAGCTTAGCAAATTATCCTTGTCTTTATCAAACATTTCGAAGGCTTCTCTTATTTCTTTTGTTCTCTCTTCGCTGAATTCATTTATCATTAATAATAATATTAAAAGAGTTTGTTAAAAAATTAATGTTTGTAAATAAATAAAATATTAAAATTGTTTATCATGTCACAATTTGAAAAGTTTTATTGCACTATCGGCTCCACCTAAATAATATAAGAATGAGTAGTTACCTGTTGCTAGAACCATTTGATTCTGTAGTAGAATTGAATGCCACATAGCCTCATCCCATTTTTTTTGAGATCCGAATGCTTCTTGTATTGGCGTGCCCAGGTTTCTTATGTCCCACAATTTAATTTTAGTATCATGCGATGTCGAGAATAAATATATGTCATTGAATAAATTTAGAGAAGTCACAGCATCTGAATGTGCATAGAATGAGTTTGTAACTGAATCTGTTCTCAAGTCAATCGTTTTAATTGAGTTGTCCTCGAATCCTCCGTAAATAAGAGGAAGAGAGTAAGATGAAATCAAAGTATTAGGTTGATGTGAATTTCTAAAGGCCTGTTTTTCATTCTTTTCTAGTTTTATTGTTTTTATATTGGACGTGAATATATTTTTGGTAAGATCGTATAGAGAAATATAGCTATCATTGAACCCGCATACTAACTGATTGGATTCTGAGTTTACAAATGTACAGGCTGAAGGGATCGGCATATCATTTAAACCATCTATTGAGGCTCGGGATTTTTTAGCTTTCAACCATTTATCAGTTTTATTTTCTATAATAAAATTTTACAAAATATAAATTGATTATTAATCTCTACCATTTAAAGCGGTTAGATAATTCTCAGGTGATGAAGTTTCCCAGACATAAATAAAAGAATCTGCCTTTAAAGAGACAAGAATATTCTATAAATAATATAATGTATAGAAAAACCTGCTTTGGATGATGTTTCAATTCCCATATTACTTCATGATTGGCAGTTTCAGGATTATCGAATATTCCTATGTTACAATTTAGTACTATATCAGTATCTCCATATAGAGAGATATCTTCTGGTTTTGGTATTTTCCAAATTTTAATTAAACCTTCGTTTCCTGCAGTGTATATTATATTAGAATCATCAGGAGAAACCGCCAAAGAAAACAAAGGTCCAGTGTGGCCTCTTAAAACTAAGTAAGGATCTAAATCGGCTTGGTTATTTGAAAAGTCTATTCCATTCAAGCACCAGACTTTAATCAAACAATCCTAAAATTAAATAGTCAATTACTTCTGAAATAGAAACGAGCGAATTTATGTTAGGTAAATACCCCAACTTTCTTACAACATCAAAATGAGATTTTAATTCAACATAACGTGCTAGAGATAAATTAAAACTAACTGTTTCCTTCTCAATTTTATCATAAGAATTGCTTTCTTTTGATATTTTAGGAGCTTCTTTATTAGCGTTGATATTATTAGATTTATTTCCATCCTGTAGTGAAAGATTTGTTGGTTCGATCGAAGGATTTTTCGTTATTATTTTAGGAGTTTGATTTGTATTTTCATTGATTTTTACATTTTCGTTAGCTATATGATTTAACCTTTTAAAATAAAATATATGATAATCTGCTAATTCTTACTTTTCATCCATATTTGATTTGATAAGTCTTTCTAGTTCTGTTTTATTCAACTCTAAATCTGTAAAAAGACTGTTAGCTAAATTTTCGTTGATTCCGATTTCATTCAGCATTCTATTGTTAATTGAATTTTAAATATTTTATCTATACGTAATAAGTGAAGGTCTTATAGATTTTTCTCTAATTATTTTTAAATCTTCTTCTCTGAGTAATTGTCTTTTATCTTCTATTTCATTCAAAATTAAATTGTTATTAAATTTAAGTTCTTCATTTTCTAATTGTGAATTTCCACTTAACTTGGCATTTTTTATTCTGATTATTAAAATAAGCCATACCTTTCCTGTGTAAGAGCATATTCCAACATTCTTATTCTCTTTAGTAAATCAATATTTATATTCTCATGCGCTTTGAGTTGCCCTTCAAGCTCCGATATTTTATTATCATAATTTCCTTTTAGCACAAGCCATTCAGTTTCCTTGATTGCAAACTTACGAATAGATTGATTAAATTTTTCCATAATTTCTGCTAAATTGGTGGGCACTAAACCTCCTTCATTATTCATTGAAATAGAATAATTACAAAAATATTAAAATTAAATGAAAGGCCTTTTGTATCATGTAACAACCTTTATGTTGATCTGTTTGAATTTCTTAAAATCGTCCCAGTCATTTCATTCTGGAGCTGATGTCGTATATGCCAGCATCCATAAAAACGAAAGTAATGAATGGATTATCGAGAACACATTCAATAACGATAGAATAGCTGCAGCAAAATACACCGTTGGATTAGAAAAAATAGGGTGGGACCTACTAGCAGTTAAAACGAATAAAAATTTTCCTGATGATCTACAAGCAGAAGCTGCTGGAAGATTAGAAGGATACCTTACGAGAGAAAGAATATGGAATCATTGGAGAAACCTGAACTTAAAAACTTGGGAAGGAAAAAATATGGAAGAATCGTCTAAAGAATTTTTCAAGCTACAAGAAGAATATATTTTAGAATTATACAATTCTAATCCTCAAGATCCTATTAATGCTAATGCCTATTATCTTTTGAGACAACTCAATGGTCTTAGAGACTCCTATAATTTTTATGTAAAAGATGAAATGAAAATCGATGATATTGAGTTTCATACCATCACTTCTTTTGGTGATTTATTCGATATAAAGAATTACAATCCTAATAATAGACCAGACTTTTTCAACTTGTCGCTAGAAGAATTAGAATTATATACAACAAGAAATAACCACTGCTCTGCTTTATTTAAATTAAAGGAAGATTTATCTGACCTCTTTTTTGGGCATAATTCTTGGTTCGAATATTCTGCTATGACAAGAATATTCAAAGAATACAGTTTTAATTTTAATCATCCATCGATCAAATCCAGACACATTCTTTTCAGTTCTTATCCTGGAAATTTGGGTTCTAATGATGATTTCTACATAACAAGTCAGGATCTGGCTGTAATAGAGACAACTAACACTTTTTATGATGATGGTCTCTTTGATCTTATAACTCCTAGATGTCTTTTAACCTGGCAAAGAGCTATGATTGCCAACAGGATGAGTAGCACTAGCAAAGAATGGGTAGGAAACTTCTCAAAAAGAAATTCCGGAACATACAACAACATGTTTATGGCTTTAGACATGAAAAAAATAGATTTAGAAAATGGTATTATTGGAAATGAGGCAATGTTCATAATTGAACAAATTCCAGGCACCACTGATATAAACGATGTAACTGAATATCTCAAATATGGCTATTGGCCATCCTTTAATGCTGTATTTTCAAGAAAGATTAGCAAACTTTCAAAAATCGACGAAATGATTGAGAAGAACCCCAGCATGAGAGATATAATTGATTATAACACAGCAGCAAGGGCTATTATATTCAGAAGGGATCATTCGAAGGCAAATAGTAAAGAAAGTTTTCAACAACTTATAAGATATAATGATTATTTAAATGACCCTGCATCTAAGGGTATCCCAACTTTATCAATTTCTGCAAGAGGAGACCTCAAAAATTACTGTGGAGGAGCATATGACGCTAAAATGTCGTCTGTAAAAAATGCAAAGGGAAAGAACAAGGTAATAAGCATCGTTGCTGGTCCCAGCTTAGGAAATAATTTACCTGAATTTAATTGGTCTAACTCAGAGATATGCAAAGATGACCCCAAATATGGGCTACCTGAACAGCCCAAATTTGATTGGTTTGAATATCGGAATGAATTCTATGATGAATCTATTTACCAATTTGACAACCCTGAGCTTATGAAATTTTTAGAATAATTAGAATTAAATTTATTAACGCTTTCAAATTTAAAAAAATAGGAAATTACAGTCTCAAATTAGATTAACCATATAATATTCTAAATCAACATAATAAACATAAATTTGTAAATAACTTATTTTAATTAATTCACATATATAAATAAATTAATTATTTTAATTACAATTATTGATAAATTCCTCAATGTTATTGATGTCCAAAGAATACTGAAAGTCGTAGGTATCTTTATTATATTTGTTCAAGAAGAATTCTAAAATTTCTTTTGTTATTAGTTTTGTAGGAACACCGAAGGAATCAAATAATTGATAAGGGTAGAAATTATCTCGCATTAAATTACTATAAAATAAAGATATATATAGCATATTTTACCTTGATAATGAATGAGAATTTATAAAATCACCACAGCTATGTGACTGGTCATTGTAAATTAAATTACTTTCCTTGTTTTTATTTTCTGTAGTGATGTTACTATGATTAGAAATATTCTCTTCTATAATAAACTCTTCATTAAATTTTTTTATCAGTAATTCAATCTCGTTATCTGGTATATAATTGATTTCCTCGTCATAATCTTTAAGATAATTATTTTCAACTTTTACTAAGTCCCTGTTCACGTCACCAACTTCCTCTTTCTTTACCATACTAGGATTAGGTATAATAAATATCTTAGGCATTAAAAGATACAAATTGAACAATTCTGGACTGTTATTAATTATCGTTTTATTGTAAAAATTCAACAAGCAGTTGAGGTACTCATGCGGAGTAAATCCTCTTGAAGATTTCGCATTCTTTATTTTAATTACTTCATCATCTACACATTCAAACACTTTTCTTATTTTTGAGAAATTAAAATAATTAACACTTTTACCAAGATTATTTGTTTGAAACATAGGATCTATGATATTTATATACTTTGTTGTAATCGCCTTTTTATTAGAAAAGAAATTTTGTATTTTATCCATTTCAGCAAACTTCTCAAACGCCTTTGCGAGGCTTGCAGTGGACTCAAAATCGATTAAGGAAGTCTTGTTATCAAACATTTCCTTAAGCAGTGATTCGAGATTAAAATCGTAACATTTTAAGTTCTCGTAAAATGAGTCAATATTCAAACAGCCAAATATTGATAGTATACTTTTATCCCAGTCTGTGTCTTTCATCATTTTAAAAAACGTAAATAAGGCGCCGACTTCATTAGTAAACTTTCCCGAATAATTATTGAACATGTAAATTAACAAAATTTCCAACGCGTAGCTGGCAAGAAGCCCAACATTCGAGCCAAGTACACCACCTTCATAGTAGCACCAAGACTTGATAAGAATCAAAGATCTTTTAAATAAGAGCCTATTAAAAGCCTTGCTTTCTATGTGGTGAATGAAGATGAGTTTGCATAACCCCACAAAGTTATTTATAGAAATATCGAAGGACAAGCTGTCGAATTTGCATTTTATTAATTTTACATCAGCGAGGATTATACTAATATCAGTGATCTGGTGGTAGCCTGTTTCTTGATTAAACATTTCCAAGGATATTTTTATCAAAAATAAAATTCTATTATTCACTGTTAAGATTGATAATACTTATTCAAAAATTCATAACTCAAGTTTGAAATAATTCTATTCGTTGTCTTATCTTCTAATATAACAGTTATGTCCATATCTGAGTCAGGAAGATATGTTCTAAGTGGAAACGAACCAAAACTGAAAACATGCGCTATTATCCCAGGTTCTGATGAAAATCCTTTCTGAATAATTTTTTTTATCGATTGGAATTTGAATTCTCTTGAATATTCATGTTCTTCATTAGGGCCTAGTATACTCATTATGTAATCTCTAAAAGTATTTTCTATTTTGGTGTAATCACATTCCATTTTTTATTATTTATAAAATTAAATGGAAAATATTCCTAATTTTGCAAATAAAGAATTAAAAAATCAGGATAATATTGACAACTTGCTCTTGTTTCTTAACCAAAGGGAAAACATTGAAAAAATTGAAAGAGAACACAAAGAAGTCATCGAGTTTATTAATAATGTATCTAATATTACAAATAAAGAAATTCTGGTTCCTGTTTGCGACGAATACGCATATTTTGTAGGAAAGATAAAAAGTCCTAATGAATGTCGAGTTTATCTGGGCGAAGACTATTTCTTAAAAACTACTAATAACAGAGCTCTAGAAATACTTACGAGAAGATTAAACAAAACTAAAGAAATTTTGGGAAATTTGAATACAGAAATTTCTAAAGAAAAATCAGCTGAGGATCAGAAATTGAATAAAGAGAATACTCAAAATTTAAAACAGCTTAATGATGATACTTTTGAGATTGTAGAGAATGTTACAGAAAAGGAAATTCATGATTTAAATAATAGAAAAGTAACAGAACAGAAAAAGATTCAAGAATCAGAAAGGATAAAGATGATAAATGAAAAATTAAAGAAGTTGAAAGATTTTAGGAAAGAACATAATGTTGAACCCATTGTTTTATCTGTTGTAAAATGTGAGAAAAAACATTTTAATAATCAATCCGAAATAAACAAACAAACCTCTGAATCCATTCAAATTAAAAATGAATCTCCATCAAATAATAAAACTAAGAAAAAAAAGGACACTATAGATTCTAATGTATCTCAAATAAATCCTTTTATTTCTTCTTCAGCATATTCAAATTCGGAATACCCAAAAGCTAAAGACGATGTAAAACCTACAAGATCATATTTCTTCATTGAAGATGACGATGAAATATAATAAAATTATATTGTTTTAAATTAAAAATTAAATAATTTAATTCATTTGAATTTTTAATGAAAATCGAAAATAGGATTACCTGCTTAATTGTATTTTTACTAGTTATCAATCTGTTTTATTTCAAAATAGCAAAAAATATTTTTGAAGGGACCTCAAAAGTAATCGAAAGCCAATACCATTTTAATACGATGGACAATCTAGATACGAATAAAAATCAGGTTGCCTTACTTCAAACAAACGAACCTTCAGACATTGAAAGAACAAATCAGGAGGTAATAATTACAAATAAAATTCAATCATCTAAAACAACCGATGAAGATATAGAACAGAATACAAATGATAATCAAGAAGATATAATTGACGAGATTGGAAATAATATAAGCGAAGGTGGAAGGCCATTCCCTTTAAATAATGGCAATCTAACAATGATAGAACAATCGCACGAGGGATTATCATCCCAGATAAATACCAAACTCCTTGATATAAATAAAGCTGAAATAAGCGAAGAAATACAGTCAAAGCATCTTGTTTCTTTTATAATCATCCTTATTATTGTAACAGCTATAAGCTTATCAATAATAGCATATCAAGAATATAAATCACGCAAGCGGATAAATCAATTTAATATGGAAGTTGGAGATAATCAGGGTTACTATCTCTTATCTGATTAAGATCATTAAAGGAAGGTTTTTTAAATTAGTTAATAAAACACTTAAATAGATAAGTTTATATATACACTTTATTAAAGTTATAAATAATATAAAAAACCAATTCTTACTATAATATCTTAATATTCATAATTCCTTCTGTCTAATGTTCTTAGTTTAATTTTATCTTAATTTTATTTACAATAAATAAGCTTTCAATTACTGACTTAAAAAATTCAATTCATCCTGTTTTTCAATTATCTCATTAATCTTAATTTTCTTATGCAGCTTGTTCTTTTTTTTTTAGACGGCTTATTCAAAATATTTCCTAACTCAATACTTAAATTTTTTTTAACTGCAAGATTATCTGAAATAATTTCAAACTTATTTTCTATGATTAGATTCGTTATATCTTCTAGTGGAATCCTGTAATTAGAACTATTAGTTTTTTCAATTTTCTTTTGGATTTTTTTAAAATCCCTAGGGGTCGAATAGTGAGATGAGGAGGTATTTTCTTTTCCTCCGCTGTTATAAACTAAAGAATTCGACAAGAGCCTTCTTTTCATTATAAATTACGAAAAATTAAATTCATATAAGAATTCTACGATTAATTAAATTTTTCAAATAAGAAAAATATTAATTTATTTAAAATGAAAATTTTAATTATAAATTAAAATAATATTCATTATGATTATGACAATTACTAATAATAAAATAAAATATGCAATTACATCAGGATAAAATATTTTTGAAACTCGAAATAAAATTCAATACATCTTAATTTTTATCTTTATACTTTCTATCTTTAAATAGTTTATTATATTTTAACATTTTCAGTAAAATTAGCTAAATCAACAGAATTCCTCAAATTATTATTGTATAATAAAGCCCTTTTCTCAAATTGTAAAAATTTGTCTATTGTGAAATTATGTCTCGGAATCATCCATACAATATTCTTCACATAATAATGCTTTAATTTAGAAATCGGAGAGCAAACTCTTATCACTACTTTATCACCTGTCCTGCACATTTCTTCTTCGTCATGAACTTGGAATTTAGTAGAAGATCTAATATATTTCTTATATTTAAAATTGTAGTGATAATTGTCAACCATTACTGTCGCTGTTTTCTTCATGAATCCGCTTTTGATAACGGTTCCGTATTTTTCAACACCTGCACCTGCTAATTTGATATACCCACTTTTGAGAGGATCTTTAAAGTTCCAAATGTTGGACATGTTTTAAATAATTTAAATAAAATTTAATTTTATATCATTCAATAAACTATAAAAGAGAAGATATCACAAATTATAAGGGTAATTATTAAAGTAATTTAGAGCTTAAATTAATTCAACGACTGCTCCGCTGTCGGCCAATTTCTTTTTTAATTCTTCGGCTTCTTCTTTCTTAACTGCTTTCTTCAAATCTGTGGGGGCTTTTTCAACAAGTTCTTTAGCCTATTAAAAAGAATTTTAATTATTTAATTTCACCTCTTTTAATCCCAGATTTAACCATCCTCTTATCTCCTTAATCAATGCAATTTTTTTGGCTGCATCGAATGAGACTAATTTCATATCATAAGCTGCTTTTTCTTGAGGCTTTTCTTCTTTTGGTTTTGTTTCTTTTGTTGCTGCTTCTCCTCCTTTGGCTCCCTCTAAACCAGTAACAGCTTTAACTATATAGGAATTTTATATTATAGTTTACCTGGTATTCCTTGTTCCCCTTTGAACGAGTTTATTGTTGCTTGTAAATTGCCTGTGTTGAACCAGTTCGGATTTTCTTTTGGCCAAAGATTAGTCGATTTCAACATATTTGATGGATGTTGTGAATTGTATTCAAACGGACTAAATCCTTGTAATTTAGTTTCTTTTATTTTTAGAAGGATAGTCAAATATTTCATCTCATCTTTTGACAATTTTCTTACGTGGTCAGAAATAAATTCGACTTCTTTTTTTTCTGATTCCGATAACTCTTTATTTAAATAATCCATTTTCTCCTTCAGTTTTGCTTCATATAATTTAGTCCATTCTTTTTCATATTCTTCTGCCGTCATTTTAGTAGTTGATGAGAAGTTTGTCTGTTTTATAAAATTGAATGATGCAGATGATTCAAACTTAATTAGGGTTTTCGATGATTGAACAAAATATTTAAACATTTTATGTTTAAAAATTAATATTACATGTTAAATTAAAATTAATTTTAATAAAAATTTTAAAACTTTTTAGCAATAGAATAAAAAACAGTTTTAAAAATAAAATGCAGATCCTTTAATTAGTTTGCTATTTAATTCATGCTTATTATTCCTAAAATCATGTTAAATAACGCCCCAGCAGCATGACCATAATATCTGTACTTTTGTTTCAAATATGAATTTTCGTCAGTAGTATTGCCTTTGTATAAGTAATAGACGACTTGTGCGATTAAGAGGGCGAATTGTAATATTCTGGCAAAGATTAATCCGAAAAGTAACGCAACTATTTTAATAATTTGTGTTATTCCGAATGAAAGAACTGTTACAAATATCATAGTGTGAATTCCTAAACAAACTGCAACTTGTTTCATTACCATGATTCCTCCAATAAATGTTGAAATAAAATTTGTGACTTCGTGTGGAAGCTCATTTGAGACGGGTAAAATTGAGCAATCTGGTAAATGTTCTTTAAGTTCTAGAAGACTTTCTTCAATTTGTACTGCAGCAGATTCGCTTTCTAATAAGATATGAATTAACTGAGCCAAATCCTCTCTCCATTTTTCATTATCTTTGTAAGTATTTATCATCTTTTCCAAGTCGCCATTGAAATTCAATGTTAGAATGAAATCCTTTAATTTTATTCTATCTTGATGAAACAGTTGGGTCAATCCAGTTCCTATTTTGGAATAAAATTCTTGAAATGTTTCGTTATTGTGATTAACTTTCAATGCAAAGTCAGATAGTTTCCCCGTATGTTCTAAATGATTTTTGATGTCAGAATATTTTTCTTTATGGAGTTTTAGAACATTTTTACAAGCCTCTCTTGGATTAGACCAATCTATACTCCTAACTTCCTCAGAGTTACCTAAATCATTTATAATCCCTTGAATTAATTTATCGGTTTCTTGTTCTTTAGACATTTGGATAAGTTCTTGTGAAACACGAATTGAATCATATTTTTTTTTAAAGGACTGGTGAGTGCATTCAGGCTTGTCATTTAGATCAATCAAAGAAGCAAATAAAATTCCTTTGTCTTGGAATCCCGGAATCATCGCCATCATTCCAACAATAAAATTCAAAAGCTTTTGAATCCCTTTAGACCCCTCCTGGGGAGTTCGGGTCCCTTCGTCAATTGGATCATCTAAGAATACTAAATTTTCAGTTTTTGGTAATTTTATTTCATACAAAAATTTATCGAAATTTTTGGAGTATTCTATTTTAGATTTTATATAAATCATGTTGCTCGAAATTATCAAATACAGAATAAATAAGAATTTTTTGAATATAGATAAATTTCCCATTTATAATCAGAGATATTATTTCAGTATTAAATTAATTTAAATAAATTACAATAAAATAATTCTTAAATATCCATATGAATGTATTAATTTGTAAACTATATTCATAATTAGATGACACGAAGGGAATTCCTTATTAATTCATATTTATGACACATAATTTGAACCATTTCCTACCATATTGTACTAATTTTACTTTTAATATCTTAATTAAAAATATTAGTTTGTATAAATAATCTTAATACAACATAATTTTATTTATATAAATAACTAAATTAAGAACCCTTTCTAAAAAATATTATTTTAATCCTTACTTATACCTGATTCTTCTCTTCGAATTTTTACGATTATCAAAATCTAAATTTTGCTGATGAAAATCCCGGTTAAGTTTTTTTACTACAAATTTTTTAAAATAAAAATTACAATCTAAAAATTTCTTAAACTTTTCTGAGTTTTCTTCAATATCTTTAACGGTGTTTTCTATTTTGTAATGATTGACAGACAAATATTCTAAGGCTGATTCCTGAGACCACACATACTCACTAAGTGGCCACAGCTTTTCGATGACATAAAGGAAATTATCAACTACGAAAACGAATTTTATTTAAATAAAATACCTTCTTCTGTTTTGAGCCTTTTGCAGTCCCATACCATCTTGAAATAGTCATCAAAGTGTGGTTTATTTACTGTTTCAGAATTAATTTCAATCGTGTGTATTTGTTTCTGTAAACTTCCAAGTTTAGTCTCGCGTCTTTCTTCTATCAATTTTATGTAGAGGAAAAAATTTTCTGCGTTGTACATCTCAGGAAAATTTCTATTCATGAACTCATGGCTTTTTTTCTTTAGTGTTTCATTTAAATCCTCATCGAAAATTGGTACATATTTTAAAAATTTGCTCAGCTTCTCTTGTTCTTTTTCTGAGTGTAATAAATTCTTATCCCCTCCCTCGTTTATGGTTTTCTTTTTCGATTTTTTTCTTCGAGGATTATCAATGCTGTAAATCATCTCAAGATCTTTTTTATCTAAGTTATTATAAGTCAACAATGAGGACTTTTGATTATTGTTATTAGTGTAGTTGATGTCATTGTAATTGTCTTGGAAATTAAAATTTTCGTTTCGTTTGATTTTTCGGATCTTTGGTTGTTTGTCTGTTTTGTGTATTTTGTAATCAGTATTGCTTATGCTTATGCTGTCATTATCTTCTTCTAAATATTCTGCTTTTTTTTCATTTGGCTCAGTACGGATTCGTTTTTTTGAAAGATTGAGTTGGTTTTCCTCAGTCTCCTTGGAATTAATCTGCTTAGTCATGTAATCAACAGATTGAGGAGTATTGGTTTTAATTTTATCAAATACTTTATCTGCCTTATTTCCTTCAATATTTCGATCAGGGCTGTTTGTTTGTTTGTTAATTTTGACATCTTCTAGTTGCTCATATTCTTTTAATATCTTTCTCTCGAATACAATATCAAACCTTATGGGTATGTTATTGATTTCATGCATCACAATCACTGCATCATTTTCACAATTGAATTTTTTTACTCTCGTTGAATTGTCAATAACAGCTTGAAGATTTGGCTTTTGTTCTTGTTTATCGTTTAAAAAATTATCAACCGAAAAAATTACATTTGAACCTAAATTGTTCACGTTTTTAGATGTGAAGTTGGAAGAATTTAATTTTGATTGATTGATTTCCTTATTTTCTAAGATCGGATTATAAACTCCCTTATGAAAAATCGCTGAATTGGTAATTTTCTTCACATTTGATCCTAGCTCATTATTAAAATTTTCTGTTTCGTTAATCACTTTATTTTCTTTAATCTGATAAAAGCTGTTGTTGTTATTGAGTATCATAGAATCATTTATGTTTTTTATCAATTCATAGTTTAAATAAGGAGGATTAAGATTGCTCATGTTACTCTTGTTGATTGAATTATTATTAATCATATGTTGATAATAAGGATTTTTATTAACAAGATTAAATTCATTAAAATAATTTACTCCATTAATTGACTGATTAAGAGAACCGCTGGAGTTGCTTCCTAATGATCCAAACAAATTGCTCAGGTTGGGGTTTATATAGTGATTAATATTATTTCCATTCGGATGAGTAAAGTTTATTTTATTGCTATGATTGTCTAAGTAAATGGGATAATTATCATTTGGAACAAATGAAAAATTGTTATAATTAGTGTTGTTATTCTGAAAAAATTGGAAATATTGATGGTAATTAATTTGCGAATGATTTAAATTACTGTTTACATTTAATTTCGGGATATTCAGATTTCCTATGCTGTGATGCATCGGTGTATTTATGTTTAAAAATAAATTGGGATGCGTATGGCTGTTACTAAATCCCATAGGGTTTTTGTTCATTTCCATCATGTTGTAATTTAATGGGAGATTAGCAGTACTGTTATTCATCCCAAAGTTTGTATTTTTTCTATATTCTTTGCTAATAGCTTGGTTTAATAAAATTACAAATATATATTTACTATTTTTAAAGAAATTGTTATGTTTATTCTCAACGCTGATTTCCTTAAGATTGTATTTCTTCAAAATGCAGTTTACAAATTCTATCAAATTATCTATGGTTAAACATTTTGAATTATTCTCTGTAATTATTTCTATCAGAAGGTTTGCAAGGAATTTTACATCCTCACTAAAAACTTTGTTGTCCTTCTGATTTCCACAAGATTCTGATTCTGAATTGTTGTTAGGAATTTCTTTGAAAATTAAAAATTGCAAGTAAAACAGCCAATAGAAATAATTCTTTGACGCAAATTCAGTCATATTTTGGTACTTGGTCTTATTAAAAAAATCGCCTAACCATTTAAAAAATTAAAAAATTAATAAGCTTACAATGAGGAATTAATTTAAGAATCGGTAGTCTAAACATCGGGTTATCTTCACTCAAATCTACATAGAAGAAATTGAAATCGAAATGGAGAAAGTTTTCATTCAGAGAAATCAAATAATAGACGATCTCCACTGCTTGCTTATAAAGGATGAGCCTAACTTCGACAGTGAGTTCAGACTTTTCCAAATATTCCATCAAACTCGGTCCGACCTTTTCGTATGCAAAATAAAGAAATTTGTCCTCCTTAACGAGAACATACTTTAAATTAATAAAATTAAACGGTTGGTTAATAAGGAAATGGTGTATCCTTATAAAATTTTCGTGAGTTAATTCGTTTAAATTCTTTGTCTCCAGGAGTAGCACAAGCTCATTGTTCTTGAGGATTCCCTCTTTCAAGTATCTGGTTTTATTTTCATCTTCATTAAAGCTCTTCATGTTTTCTTCCCAGGAAAGTAAACGCAATCCTAATTTTTGGAACAAATCCATTTATTATAATTTAACAGATGTTAATTATATATTCTTAAATTATTTTACTTAGTTTATTCAACCAAAGAATAATACTTATATTACAATAAAAATTTAACAAAATTCTAAATAATAAACAAATGATTATGCATCTTTCATTACATATAGAATCCATTTATAATTTTTTAACGAGGATTCTTAGAATGAATTTTTTATTTTCAAAATTATTTTTGTTTTGTTGTGTTTTTAGATGTCTTTTATTAGTTATATTTAATTAAATTAATTTATAAAATTTCGTTAGATTAAAATATTACTTAAATTTAATATGTATTAAGGTTATAATAAATTATAGATTATATTCACACATTAATTCTACTTTCATGTCAAATTCTGAAAAACAAAATTTTGCCACCAGGTTTCTTATTTTCTGAAAATGTTCAAGAATTTCTTGGTAATAGAAAATTCCGTTTTGGTATTCTTTGTATTTATCGACTACTTTCTTGATATCTTTCAGAATCTGATTCATCGAGTCTTTGTTGAGTTTCATCGCTTCGAAAGATTTTTGCACGAATTCCTGGAAGTTATTGATCTCCGCCATTACTAATTTATATTTTTCTACTGTTATTTCAAATTCAACTGGGTTTAAATAATGAAATTCATCAATCCCCTTACTAAGAGACTTTTTATATTCGTTAACTAAGCTTGTCTGAGATTCGAAAAGTTTTATGATGTAAGCCATCTCGTTTACTTCTATAGTAGGCAACATCGTATTGCTAAAATCTTGTCTTAATAAAAGTGAAACGAATTTGAGTAATTTCGCTTGATCTGTAGATTTCATATTTTCATTAAGAAATTTTTTGCCTTTTGTCTTTATCGAATTAGCCATCGCACAGTATGGGTTTAGCATTTTGTTAATTTCAAATTGATATTGTGACGCTTCCTTTACTAGATCTATCATCTTGTTTACAAAATCAATTTTAAATTTCATAGACCCTTTCGAACGATTCTTGACATCTTCCATTAAATTCTCGAATTCTTCAAATGATTTGTTATTGGAAAAGCTCTGGATTTCTTCTTGTAATTTTTTTATCGGAGTTCTAAACATAATTTTACAATCACGTATGTATTTTAGTAAAGGAACACTAAGCTCAGCTCTCTTTTGCAGTTCTATCACAGATTGCGGAATAAGAACGATCGCGTTGTCGATTGTTTTAGTTAGTTTTTCTAATTATGAAATTACATCATGGATCTTACTTATTTTCATGTTGAAATTTGGATCAGGATGAGAAATGTGAAATATTTGATGCAAATGGGCTAAAAATATTTGAATTCTTTCTTGCACTGAGAGTAGAAAATATTCGACGAATTCTAAATCCAGACATTCAGGAAATTCTTTCATCATAATATCTAATAATCTTATCATATTGTCTAAGAGCGGTTTGTAGGCTTGATATATGTTTACTTCGTTTGAATCTTCCCCGAGTAAATTATCCATCTCCATTATTTTCTCCATGAGTAACTTTATCAATGTATATATTCCTACAAATCGATCTTTTAAGCTTTCTAAACAAGGTTCGTATTTTTGATTGAATTTCGTTTCAAGCCAAGGGATGAAATTATCTAATGTGAGTTTTATAACCTCGTTTTTGTTTTCTTCCATGTATAATAAATAATCACGAATTAATTAAATAAAAATAGTTTATAATTATATTAAATCAATTCAAATTTATTAATTCTTGTTTTTTGTTTTAGCTTCATTTTTATCATCGTCCCTGTCATATATGCTATCCATCTCAATGGGAGGTTGATATCCTCCTGAATCTTTTCGATTTCTTTCGAATTCCCTGAATTTCTCTAAATTTTCTTCGCAACGATTTTTGAAGTGAGTTGATTGGAATCCCATTATATAATCATATAATTCATTCTGTTTATGGGCGTTCGCCAAAACTACAATCATTATAAGAGGACCTGTGAATAAGAAGGAAGGAGTAGGTAAGTTCATATTATAATACACAAACAAATTTACTATTAACCCAGCACCCAATGCTCCTAATCCATATTTGAAGTAGTTTGCTGAATTTTTGTCCTCTTCAAATTTTCTAGAGTACATCAGTATTAATCCAGGGAGGATTATATCTGCGATTGGGAGATAGTTACAAGCTGAGAAAGGCGATGAAATTAATTCAGGGCAGACTATTCTAACAGGGAGATCTTGTGAAATACTATTAGTCAACTTGTAATTTTCGTCGTAGTAGTTGGATCTGTAATACACCCACAAATATTCGTAAATAAATGACAATACATAAACAGTTGATAAGAATTTGAATGAAGTAAATTTAAATATCCTGATTGTAATAATAGATATTGCTATTGCTATTAGATTACCAATAAGCCAATTATTTGACTTAGCCCAAATTAAATGAATAAATAAACCCAAAGCAAGACTTACGATGTAACTTAATGTGATAGATCCTACATAAGGAATTTCAAAAGATTTTGTTTCTAGGGAATCTAAAATATTTTTCTTCTTAGCTAAGGCTTCTATAATCATAGATAATGATAAAGGGCTTACAATTAATAAGATAAGATATATCCATTTATCAAACAAATTGACAACTCCTAAAAAGATAAGAAGGATCCCTATCACAAAGCTCATCACCAGTAAATTTTCTGGATTTTTAATTTCTATGAATTTTTCGACGATAATTCCTTCTATTTTAGATTTTAAATACTCGTGAAAAGATGCATAGATAATCAAAAATATGCATCCTATAATCAATAAATGGGAAAAGTCCAATTTATCAGCATAAGACGCAGTGCATATCTTAATGTATTCGAATGATTTATGCTGACCATTTTCAAATTCAATATTGAACCTTATTTTATACCAATCACTTGCGCCTCTTTTGTTTTCATCCATATCTAAACAATAGTAATCTACGTATAGATCCATGCTTTCACCTGGAAACAAGGTTACGCTATCTTTAGTTAGAACAGGTTCAGCAACATTTTTAGGATAGTTAAGTGTAATTTTCTTTATTACAATCTTATCCTTATATACCGAGTTTTTATTGTATGAAAATCTAAAAGATCTTCTAATATTGTCTTCTCCTTCGAATGCTCTTAAAGGAATTTTACAGTGTTGTTTTGTTTCTTCTTTTACTTTCCAATAATCCGATATACGGCAATCTTTCATTATAATTGAATAATCTTTAGAATTTTCACTATTCTTTGTTGAGATTTCCAAATTTCTGTATATTGGATTCTGATCACATGATAATTCGTCTGGAGATTCAGTTGATACTATATTCACGCACGAAATATTGTTAATTACTAAAATAAAGAGAATCGTTAAATGAAGGCCTATTTTTGAATTTGACATTTTTTAATTTTAAAATTTTTTTATTTACTATAATAATTATGTTTTCATTTATTTATTCATGCTATTTATATGTTTATTAAACATATTTATATTAAAAATAAAAAATTTATTTGCTTTAATTACTTTCTTATTATTGAAATATAATTTTATAGTTGAGACTTATTTTTTAATCATTTATTATTAAATTTTTCTTTTTAGTTTCTAATTAAAATCACAAAACATAAATTTGATAAATTTCAAACTTAATCTTTTCATGGAATCCCTGGTAATAATTGTTTTTATAAAAATGTTTAATTACCTGTTAGAAATGTAACTAGAATTATATGAATCTATATTTATATAAATAAAAATTTTTATAAATTTCTAATAAAAATATAATAAATTAATTAGCGAACAAAAGATGTAATTACATATCTGTTGATGCCACAGGTTCCTTTTCCTCTCGCTATTCTGAAATAACCAGCTTCACCCCA
>Ga0169931_10002666_pt1 | contig 28900 bp, 18 predicted proteins | sample Kivu_15m_20L_FD_129675 | JGI IMG/M metagenome (GOLD analysis project Ga0169931, IMG submission 129675) | Freshwater microbial communities from Lake Kivu, Western Province, Rwanda to study Microbial Dark Matter (Phase II) - Kivu_15m_20L... | ecosystem: Environmental > Aquatic > Freshwater > Lake...
GCAGACCGGGATCAGATAATCATACCACCGCTGGCGGCCGGCGGAGCTGAAAGTCTCCGGATATCCAGATACCAGGGGTCGGGGGTGAGGGGTGAGGGGTGAAACGCCCCTGCCACACGCAGCACAGACAGCGCATAAGGATGCTGCATTCACAGTGTCCAGGAAGTGTTGGCGAGGGGACTGGCAGTGTTCTTTGACCCCTCACCGCAGTGTTCTTTGACCCCGCACCCCCGTCCCCTCTCCCCTCGAAGGGGAGAGGGGGGGTTGAGGCCGATTTTCGCGAGGATGAAGAGAACTTCAACGCCATTGGGCTGCCGCCCAACCGCTCAGTCGCAGCGATTGCCGGCAATTTTGCGAAGCAGCGGGGATCGGCGCAGTCCTCGCGGCAGGGATGCGGCTCAGCAGGAGCTTCGCCCTCCCGGCACTGCCTTTTGCCAGAAAGTCAGGGCGATTGGGGCGTGGCCGGGATGGTGTTATTTTCCATTCAGGAGGAGTTCAAGGACTTCGCAGAGATAGTCTTCTTCTGGTGCGAGCCGTCGCAGTTCGTGGAGTTGTTCTGTGAGCATGGCAGCGTCACCGGGGCCGCGGCTGGTGGCGGAGATGATCTGTTTGGGGAGCAGCCAGTTTCGGGCACTGTTCCATGAGGGGCCAGGATCGGTGTTGTCGCGAAGCTGCTGGATGCGTCGTGCGGTCATGCGCTGTACGGCGGCCGGTGTCAGTGAAATCATGGCCTGCCTTCGCAGGGCGGAAAGTGAGATGGGGTCGGGAGCGGGAGATTGTTTCGCCAGCCATGCAGCAGCGCGTACGGCGTCCTGTTCTTCCATTCCCAGCAGCATTTCAAAGCCGTCCCCTGCCTGACCGGAGGTAGTGGTTTCGAGTGCCTGCTGAAGCCGCTGATGAATGATCCGCACTGGCAGTGGTCCCAAAGCCGGCCATGAGTTGCCAAGCCAGTCAGGATCCTTAACGGGAACGGTTGCGAAAAGGGGAACGGCGGTGGAAGCGCGGCTTACTGCCGCTACCTCGGTCGGTGTGGAATCCGGCATATCCCGCAACACGCCCTGCTGCTGCTGCTCAATCAGGCGATCCAGTTCACCTGCGTTTTTAAGCACTTCCATGGCTTGATCGCGAAGTGCTGTGGTGGTGGGGCTGGCTGGACGCCGAAAGCGGGCGCCGCCCTGCCCGGCGGCGGCATCGCTGCTGACGATCCTGCGCGCCAGCAGTACAGCGTCTGTGGTTCTGCCGGCTTGCTGCAGCTGTCTCAGTTCCTGCAGAACGACAGTGGGAGCTGGTGTGGACGTGGCAGTTCCGTTCTGTCGCTGCTGCAGTTCCAGAAGCAGGTTGGTACTGCCGGAGATGCGCACGAACGACAGCAATTGACTGCGATCGGCCGACGACAGTTCCATTCCGGCGAGTTCGAGTGCAGTGGCATCGACGGCGGCTGGTTCCCTCAGCAGGGTGACCAGCTCCAGCAGTCGGAACAATCGCTGCCGCGACTGCGCGGGCAGGCCTGGCGGCAGGTTCAGCAGCAGTTGGCGCGATTCCTTCAACAGACCTGCTCGCTGGCGACAGTCGGCGGCCAGAAACACGATCAAGGGGGATGCTGGCTGGAGTATCAGCAGTTGCTCTGCAGCAGCCAGCAGTTGTGGCAGATTGGCGGTTTCATTTGCTGCTGCAGCCAGCAGCAGAGCGGCTCGCAGCGGATGTTCGGCGGCCACTGATTTTGCTTCGGCAATCTGCAGGGCGTCCCGCGGCGAATGCTGGACAAGCCGTTGCAGCAGAGTCCGTTCGTCTGCCGGGACGATGGTCTGCAGAAGCGTCCGACAGCGATCGTGGAAGGCGGCGTCAGGAGCTGTCGTCAGTTCTGTCGTCAGTTCTGCCTGACTATCATCTTTGTCGGATTGACGGAGCCACCAGTGGCACAGCATTCGATGCTCAGCGGCTGCGTCTGTATTCGCGGGCAGCAGCTGCAACCATTCCAGCGGAAGCTGCAGAGCGCGGGTGCGCAGTTGTTCAGGGGGCATTGCTGCCAGCATTCGATCGAGCATCTGCAGTCGTGATTCGAGTGCAAATGACGGTGCGGGGGAGTAAGCGGAGACAGCCTGTTGCAGAAAGATGGCAGCCAGCAGTTCACTGGGGGCTGCGTCGTGGCGCTGCAAATACTCCAGCAGCTGAGTGCCTGTTGTGGGCTGACCTGCGTGCTGGCAGGCCGCGGCCACGGCTGCAGCGCTGCGCTCACACAGTTCCGCATCACCGTGGGCGGCCGCGTTTCGAAAAGCGGTCTGCAGTCCGGCGAGCCGCGCCGTGTCCGGTTGCCGCACCCGGTGTCGCCGTCGTTCGCTGCCCATGCGCCATTGAATCCCCAGCCAGTGTCCTGTGGAATCGATCAGAGGCTGGCTGCCAACAGGAGCAAACAGCTGGATGGCGGTGCTGAGTATCGCGGCGTCTGCGGCAGCAGTATCGGCGGTCGTTCCCGGTGCTGCATGGGGAGCGGCTTCGGCGGTGAGTTTCAGAGCTTCCGAGAGCGACCAGGCGGGCACGTTCTGGACCACCGCTCTGAACTGGTTGTGGACCCACGAATCCCAGACAGGCCGAGACGATGTGTTCGGAAGCAGCGACGGAGACGCAATTTGACTGTTTTCGGCGAGGAGCAAACCGGCGATGGCGAGGATTCGTGCGGCGGCGAAGGAGTCGCACCAACCTTCAGAAAACACGTCTTGATCACGCCGGGGACTCAAGTCAAGCAAAATCCGCGTGGAATTTTCCCAGGCGACATCCCAAAGCTCGGGATTGGCTGCATCGGCTCCGGCGGGAAGCCGCAGTCGATTTTTTCCAGGGCGGGTCCGCACGGCGTCGGCCGAGGGTGTCAGCAGCGGCAGGCTGATGTCCAGAAGCTGTTGAAAGACAGGCGTTGCGGCTGCGGTCTCGCCGCTGCGACTCAGTGCGGTCGCCAGACGAATTCGCAGTTCCCAGCCTCTGCGTCCGGCATGCAGCAGCGTCTCTGCGAGATCTCTGGCTTCGCTGAATCGTCTTTGCTGCAGGAGCCGATCGAGGAGGCCCACGTGATCGCTGGTTTCGAGCCGTGGCAGGGTCGCCACCATTTTCAGCAGACTGTTCCCGACAGGTCCTGCGCGGAGAGCGAGGTCGAGCAGCTGACGACAGCCGGTGGGATCCAGTTCTGCAGCGCGGATCTGTCGGAGCGATGCGACGGCCGACTCGGGATCGCGTTGTCGCAGAGCCAGTTCGCTGAGCTCGAGGAGGACGGCGGTGCTGGGGCCGTCGAGTTGGAGGCAGCGTTCGAGGGTGCGGCGAGCGAGTGTGGTCTGGCCGCTGGATTTGTGGACTTCGGCGAGTGTTTGCAGCCATTCGCCGCGTGCGGTGTCGTCAGCTTCCGCAACGCGACTTTCCAGCCACTGCAGTACATCATCAGGGCTGCCGAGCTGCTGATAGAGTTCGGCCAGCAGCCGTGCCAGCTCGGCCCGTGAGCGATTCTCGGTCGTATGTTCGAGTGCGTTGCGGCAAACATCCAGAGCGCGACTGGTCTGGCCCAGTTCGGCGAGCAGTGAAGCGAGAGCGACTGCGGGAGCGGGGGCATCAGGCTGGCGTTTCAGGACGGCTTCGAGAGCAGTTGCGGCCAGTTCACTGCGGCCACATTCCGCCAGTACTTCAGCGGCTGCGGTGAGCATTGCGGGGTCATCGGGCGCGGTCTGCAGCAAATTCTGAGCATGTTCGGCGGCGCGTTCGTGCAGGCCCATCTGCTGCGTCAGCGTCATCAGGTCTGCAAGGTGTTTGAGGCGACCGCGTTCATCGCGCTGCAGCAGTTGTTCGCGAAGTTCGAGGGCTGCTGACGGAAGTCCGGCTGCCGCTGAAAGTTCCGATGCCAGCTGGAGCACGGCGACTTCTTCGGGGGCTGCAGAAAGTGTCTCGCGTACTGCCTGCAGTGCCAGTTCCGGATTTCCTGCGGAGCGTTCCAGCAGGGCGTGCTGAAGCTGACTGAGCAGTGTTGCAGGCAAAGCAATTTCAGGTGCCGAAAGAGCTGCGGTACGGCTTGTTGCAGGTCCGCTGCGAAATTGCTGCAGGGCATCATCGAGCATTCCGAGCTGCTGAAGTGCAGTGGCCTGCTGCTCAACAACCCGCTGCCAATCGGCGAATGTCTGAGCCGCCGCCGCTGCGCGGGTGAGCACGGGAAGGGAGTCCGCAGCGAGAGGCCGCGTGCTGCCGTCGCGAAATTCCAGCTGGGCGCTGGCGAGTCGCAGCAGGTCGGGGACTGTCGGCAGGACATCGCAGGCCGCGTGAAGTGCGTCAATGGCGGCTCGCTGTTCGCCGTGGGCCTGCAGAATGGCAGACAACTCGTGGAAGGCTTCGGGACTGCGGCGGTCACCGTTCGCGAGTTCCTGCCAGACGCTCAGCGCCTCCTCGCGGCGTCCCAGACTGTGCAGACAGCTGCCGAGCTGTTCGCGTGTGCTGGAATCACTGAGATCGCGATCGAGGGCCTGCTGCAGCAGCGGCAGTGCGTCTGAGACGAGACCTGCCCCGCGCAACAGTTCAGAGACCCGGCGAATTTCGGCGACGGTCGATTGTTCCGTGAGGCCGGCTCGCCAGACCACCGCAGCCCGGCGAGCAGATTCGGCTGGAGATTCTGAGGCCGCGCGGTCTGCCAGCAGCAACTGGCCCCACGCTTCGCGGTCATCAGGACGCAGCAGACCAGCCTGATCAAGAGCCTGATACTGAGCGACTGCGTCAGCAACACGACCACCGCGTGTATATTCGGTGACCAGCAGGAGCCGGAGACTGCGATTTTCCGGCGCTGTTTTCAGCTGCTGTTCGAGGAGCTGCATGGCCTCGGTGGAACGATTCTGAAGTCGCAGCAGTCGAATGATTCGCTGGAGCAGATCCGGCTGATGGCCACCGCGTTCCAGCCGGCGATTGAGAAGCGTGAGCAGATCATTCTGCTGGCTGGACTGCCGCAGGACCTCTTCGATGCGATCGAGAACCTGGCGAGCCTGCCAGCTGTCGGGGTCCAGTTCATCCAGCAGTGACTCTTCGTCAGCCAGTGCCTGCTGCGTCTGTCCGAGCTGGCGTTTGAGATCGGCAGCAGCGAGGCGGGCCTGGGTTCTGCGCCAGGGGTCATCGAGTTCGGCCGCGAGACGCTGGTAGCGAATCAGTGCCTGTTCCGGAAGTCTGGCATCGCGGAGTGCCGTGGCGGCCTGCTCGCAGAGTCGCAGATTGTCGGGGTCAGCAGCTTCGATGCGAGTCCACAGTGCGGGCACCTCGGCTGCTCGACCCGCTTTGCGGAGAGCGGCTGAGAAATCGCGTGCGATGCCCGGCAAATCGGTGGGCGGAGGTTTCAGAGCAAGGGCATTTTCGCAGGCATCGATGGTGGCGGCGGAATCACCGAGTTCAAGAGCGACGGAGCCGAGCAGCCAGAACACAACCGGGTCGCGCGGACGCTGTTTCGACGCCGTTTGAAACAGACTGCGGGCAGATTCAAAGCGCCGAGAACGGAGTTCAAAGAGTCCGAGAATGGTGGCGGTGGAACCGTCATTGTCGGCTGGTGCGGACTGCAGCTCGCTGCGGAGTTCGTCGGTGAATTCTTCGACCGTCCCGGCCTCTTCGAGTTGCTGCACGAGTCGGTCGAAGGCGGCTCCCGGACGCGGCTGGCGGCGAAGAGATTTCAGGAGTCGTTCGGTCACGGGATCCTGAGCGATCGGGCGGGAGCGTTCGGTTGCGTTTTGCGGCGCGGATGTGTGCGCTGGCAGGGACGTGGGGATCGCGTTGGCAGGATTGTTTGCCCGCGGGCCCGCGGCACATACGGCCGCGACAGTCATCAGCGCGGCGAGGATCACGTGACAACGAATCGACACCCACACTCCGGGGACGTCTATGCCGTGCCTGGAACAGGCGTCCCGGGCGTTCATGGTTCGACCGGGTTTCCTGGGGGCACTGCATTTTGCAGCCATTGATCGAGCTGTTTGCTGAGTCGTGCGAGGACTTCGGGCTGTGAGCTGGCGAGGTTATTTTTTTCGCCGGGATCTTCGCGGAGGTTATAAAGCTCGGGGCCGCTGTCGATTGGCGAATTGACGGCTTTATTGCCTTTCTTTTTCGCGGCCTTTCCGGTTGCGGCGTTGGCACCGCGGGACTGCAGCAGTTTCCAGTCACCCGCGCGAACCGCGGCGCGCTGGGGGGACTGAACAAGCAGGATGGAGTCGTGGGGATTGGGTTTGCCATCGACCAGCATGGGTACGAGGTCCTTGCCATCGAGTGGTTTGGGTTGTTCGAGTGTGCCGCCGGCGATGCCGACGAGTGTTGGAAACCAGTCGACAGCGTGGACGGGTTCTTCGCTGCGAGCACCGGCCGGAATTTTTCCGGGCCAGCGGACGAACGCACAGCCGCGAACGCCGCCTTCGTAAATTGTCCCTTTGCCGGCTCTGAGGATGCCGTTGCTGGTAACCGTACCCGGTGACGGTCCGCCGTTGTCTGCGGTGAACATGACGAGGGTGTTATCGAGCATACCGGCATCTTTCAGAGCAGCGGTGATGCGACCGATGGCCGCATCGACTGCGGCCAGCATTCCGGCATAGGTTCGACGGTTGCCCTTGAGTGCCGAATATGGCTGGAGGTAGCTTTCGGGGACCTGCAGGGGGGCATGGACGCCATTGAAGGGCACGTAAAGGAAGAGCGGTCTGGATGCGGCGACGGATTTGTGCTGTGTGATCAATCGACTGGCTTCGGCGGCAATGAGTTCGGTGCTGTATCCGTCTTCGGCGAGTGGTTTGTCGTCGCGATACCAGTCGGATTTGCCGTCGCGGATATGAGTATAGTAGTCAATGGCGCCGAAGTAGTGTCCGTATTGATGATCGAAACCGCGTGCGGTTGGTGTGTAGGCGGGTTCGAATTCTCCGAGGTGCCATTTGCCGGTGATGGCAGTGGTGTAGCCGGCCTGACGAAGGGCATCGGCGAGTGTGCGTTCTTCGAGCGGCAGTCCCCATTTGGCATTGGGTCGGACGATGGTGTAGACGCCGGTGCGAGTGGCATAGCGTCCGGTCATGAGTGCTGCGCGCGTTGGTGAGCAGACTGGCTGAACATAGTGAGCAGCGAGAACGGTACCTTCGGCGGCGAGGGCATCGATGGCGGGCGTTTGAATTTCGCGGCCACCGTTAAAGCCGCAGTCTGCATAGCCGAGATCATCGATGACGAAGATTACGATGTGTGGGCGGGCTGCTGTGGGTTCGGCGGCAATGGTCGCGGGAGAGGCGCAGAAGGCGAGTCCCGTGAGGGCGAGGAAGAACAGCGTGATTCGGGGTGTCATAGTGTATCCTGCAGTCGTCGTGCAATTTCGTCGAGAATTGACCACCGAGCATAATACTCCGCGTCGTTCCACCACTCGAGGCTTTTCAGATCTTCGAGTGCCCGAGCGGCGTGCGTGGGGGCTTCGGTGGAGCTTAGGTGAGCAAGTTCTTCGTGGACCAGTCCGCGGCCCATACGAATCAGTTCCACGGGGAGAGCTCCGGTTTGCTCCAGCTGATTATATTCGCTGAGCACCTGCTGCTGCATGGTCAGAGCATCTGCGGTTTGTCCGAGTGAACGGAGGGCGCGAGCGATTCCCCAGCGGGCTCCACGTTCGACGATGCTGTTGTTTTCGGCGACAGCGAGTTCGCGGCAGGTGCTGAAGGCGTTTTGTGCCGCGGTGAACTGCGAATCAGCGATGAATGCCTGTGCGAGGTTGTTATAAAGAACGCTGATCCAGGCGGTAGCTTTGGGATCAGCGGAGGAGCGGGCCAGATTGAGAGCTGTTTCGTTCCAGAGGACTTTAGTGGCTGGTTCGGTGGCTGTGATGGCGACCATGTGTGCGGCATCGACAGCGGGTCCGTCCATGCTGTGCTGGTGAGCGAAGTTGAAGGCTTTGATGAACAGTGGGTGTGCGTCTGCGACTTTCTTTGCCTGGTGCAGCAGCCGTGCTTGTTCCATGAGCAGGCAGATGGCTGCACTTGGCTGAGTGGCACCGGGCATTGCTTCGGCGAGGCACAGAGTGGTGCTGGCTTCGTCGTGCCGTCCCTGCATGGCCTGGGTCAAAGCGATGCGGGCTTCGATTCTTGGGGCAAGTGTGAGATCGGGATGATCAGCAGCTTTGGGGCGCAGTGCGATGAATCGTTGTTCGATGTCTTTGGGATGTCCGTGGAAGAGCGATTCGAAGTCTTCCACGGGAGTTTCAGCGGCTGGCTGCATTCAGATTTCCTGCGCGAACGTGGAGCATGACGGGCAGAGTTGTGATGCCGCCACCGACACTGGACTTGAGATAGAACGGGCGCGACTGTTCGGGCACCCACGGTGCGGTGGTGATGAACACTTCGCGTTCGGTCTGGCCATCGAGGAGCATCAGACCATTGAGCCCGATATTATCAACGAAGACTCCGTGCGGCAGGTTGCGGCCGGAGTCTTCCTTGCCGAATTCGACGAGTCCTTTGTGATCAACGCGTTCGACTTTGAGCCATGCTTTGAGAGTGGTCCCGGGGGTGACGGTGAGTTCGGAGGTATGTTCATTGCTGCCGGCGGTCCGCTGATCATCAGTACGAATGACCACGCGGATACCGGGATTCTGGAGGACTTCGAGGGTTTTGAGTCCGCCGATTTCGTGTTCGATGGGCTGACCGCCGGATTCACTTTCACCGCGTGCAACAAAGCGAATAGCCGCAATGGCTTCCGGGGATGGGGTTGCGGCGTCGGGAGCGGCGATCAGGGCGGCGAACGCCTGACGCTGTTCCGGCTGAATGATCACGGGATCTGACAGAGTGAATCCGGGGGGCAGATTGCGGGCTGTGATTTCGATGGGTCCGCGATAGTTGTCGAGTCGCGTGGCGGTGAAGATGACTTCTCGTCCGGTGCCCGGGTGCACCTTGATTTCGGCGGTGCTGGCGGCCACGGAGAAGTCGGGGGCCGGGTGGCGAATTTTCAGCTGGTAGCTGAAGTCTGGTCCCTGAAAACCCCGGGCATCCTCGATGCGAACCAGATAGTCACCGTCTGCCGGTGGATTGAACGTCAGCCTTGAATCGCTGCCCCACTGACGCAGCGGGTCATCGTCGTTCTGGCAATACACGGGGAACACTGGAAGCCCGGTGTTGGTGATTGGTTCACCGGGAGCTTTGGGGACGACAATAAACGCTGGGCCCTGAAGCGGATGAGTGACGGGTGTGGTGTTGAACCACGTCTGTCGCTGACCAAAGCCCGGATAGACTTTGAAGCCGGAATCAGGGCCGCGGGGATAGAGCCAGAGGCGGACCACTTCACCGTCAGCGTAGAGGTATTCGTTGAGTTCCATTTCCTGCCAGTTGAACAGGCGGAAATCGTCGGGAGTGTCTGAATCCTTGCCGCGAAAGGTGAACCATGAATCGCGAACGGCCTGCAGATTGACGTGGAGTACCGGCTGGCCGTCGGGGGTGAGAATTTCAACGCGGGAATCAAGCGGGGACTTGTTGCGGGCCGCGACGACTTCGACGAGCACGGGCTGACCTTTGCGGGCAGGAAAGCGGAACAAATCAGCGTCCGGCTGCGTATTCGCAGCATCGTGCAGCAGACCGGTGATGTCTGCAGGGTATGGGACCTGCTGGGCTGCCGAGAGGGAGTTGTTGGGTTCAGCCTCGGAGACGGATGCGGGCGGGACAGTGGCATCGGCTGGAGTGACTGGGGATGCGGGAACGCCGGAGGCTGCAGGTGACACGGCGGCCATGGCGGCAGCCGCGTCGTGGTCGGGAAGTTGGAGGAGATGTCGGGCTCCGCTGCGACTGATCAGCAGCAGCGACCTTTGCGGCGTAAATTCAAGGCAGACGGCTGCATCATCGGGAAAGCTGTGAGCGGCAAGTTCGGTGACGGTCGCTGCATGCCAGACTTTAACTGAGCCGTTGTCGGAAGCGGTGGCGAGCAGTTGACCATCGGCAGAGACCCGCAGGAGACTGACGGCACCTTCGTGGGCGAACCGGGATATGAGCAGCGGATTGATTTCCGGCTTTGAGCGGGAGATGATCTTCCATTGACGAATGCGACTGTCGGCCCCGACAGCATAGAGTGAGTTACCGTTGGGGTGAAATGCGAGCGAGTATTGCTCGGAGAGGGGCTGGCTGAGCGTGTCGAACCGTTCGCCACTGGTTGTTTGCCAGACTTTCACGGTGGCGTCGGCACTGGCGGATGCAAGCAGACTACCATCGGGGCTGAAAGCGAGGTCGAAAATCGCGCCGTTGTGTCCGGTGATTTCGCGCACGAGTTCGCCCGAATCGGAGCGATAGACTCGGATAATGCGGTCATAGCCGGCGGTGGCAACGAGGGATTCGTCGGGGGACCATGCGGCGGAGTAAAGGATATCGGAGGCGCCGCTGAATTCTGCCAGCACAGTGCCATCGGCGGTGGCGAGGACAGCGCGTCCGGCAAGTCCCGGAGTTCCTGCGGCGACCAGAATTCGCGACCCGTCTCGACTGAAGTGAACATCGGTTACCTTGCCGTCAGGAATTGGAAGTGTACCGGGCTGTGTCGGAACAGGAGTCTCGGTGGGGGCGGACTGGACAAACGGCACCACCTCCACACTGCGAAATCTTCCCAGCAGCTGGCGAGTACCGTCGGGGCTGATCGCGAGTGATGTGGGGAGGGCCGGACGCGGAGAACGCGGCTTTACGGCTGGAAGTGCCGGAAGCAGTGCCACCCGGGAATCAAACTTCGCTCCGGAACGAACCCACTGCCGGAGGATTTCGATTTCTGCAGGAGTCGGCTGGGGGTGATCAGCCGGAGGCATGTGATCATCGCCCGTGCTGGTGATGACCGCCAGCAGGCGACTGGACTCAGGCTTGTCAGTGCTGATGACGGGACCGTCTTCGCTGCCCTTGAGGAGTTCGTCGGGGGAGAGTACGGAAAATCCGCCACTCGCCTCGGTGCGGTTGTGGCAGGCAGAGCAGTAGGTTTTCAGAAGTGGAGCCACCGAAACGGAATAACGAACGTCCTCACCCGCACGGCCGGGGTTGGCGGCGGCAAAAAACGCGAGGGCAGACAGCAGCAGTCGCGCTGGCGAGACACAGGCTGGGTGGGAGTGATGCTGGCGAGACATGGCGGTTGCTTCGCGGCTGGAGAAATGGAAGAACTTCGAGAAATTGTGCCGCGATGGAGACAGCGAAGCAAGCGCACACAGGGAAAACAGAAGGGCGAACGCGTGGAAGAAGCCCGAAAATGTTCATGCGCTGAGTCCGCCAGCCGGGGACTGTCAGGTCTGGTGGCACTCGATAACGCCACAGGGTGGCTACCGGTCGAGCGCATCCAGTCGCTGCAGTTCCTCGGCAGGATCCACGTTGGACAGTTCGAGTGTGCCTGAGAGCAGACGAATTTCGCCCGCAGAAAGCTCCCGCCATGCGTGGGGTGCAGTCGCCTCGAAATGCACGCCATCTCTGGTGATTAACAGCTCCGGCCGAAGCACTTCCGCAACGGGAAGACGGCCGACCGTCACCCAGCTGTCCTGTTCACCCGCCTGCTGAAATTCCCCGTTTTCAAGGACCCGCACAGAACGCGTTCGGTCGGTTACCACCGGGGAGTTACTCAGTTCCCGAATGCCGCCTGCCGCGGCGAGCCCCAGTCTGCCATTCGGCTGAATGCTGAAGTCTCCGCGGCGGGTAAGGCTGCCATCCTGCAGCAGAAACATCTGCAATGCGTGATCGGCGAAGGCCACATGCAGCGGCTGCGGAGATTTCACGCGTCGCCCCGGTGAAAAATCAATGAAATCAAGGCCCACGGTAACTGCTTCAGGCGAAACGTCCTCGCCCGCCCCCGGAAGTACCAGCCGACGACGATAGCCGACCGTCCACGCATGCCTCAGGTTCTGCCGCGTGGCAGCACGCTCCTCGTCACGGTCTGATTTTTCAGCCTCTTGCCTGACAGATGATTTCGGGGCCTGCAGCCCCGGTGTAAATATGGAATCCAGCGAACCGGACAGCAGCTTCTTCTGTTCGAGGATATCACTGATCTCTATGGCTGACATGCCCTGAAACGTCTCTGCCCACGCATCGACGGTGGCTGCATCTGCGTCGGGGAACACCTGAAGAATCCGTTTTTGGATGGCCGTTCGGTCATCGCTGGAGGCAGCTGTGACCAGCATAAACGGGGACTCACCGTCCAAAAAAGACTCGGGTTCATTGAAAAAGAAAGGCTGGTCGAGGAGTTGTGCCGCCGCAGAGGAGTTGGCCGGGGCTGGCGAAGCAACCACGGCTTCAGCCGACGTTCCTGCAGGCCGCAGCGACACCACCCCGGGATTCATCGGGGGCTGATTCAGCCAGCGGACTTCAGGCAGAATCATCGTGCCGGCAGCCACCCCGATAAAGAGCAACATTCCCCCGAACAGGGGAAACTGAAGTCCCTGTCTCATGTTCACATCCCTGTGGCAGATCAGGCCAAATCAATCAACGCGTCGGTGCAAATCCCACGACCGGACGCAGAGGAAAGTGTACGCGGAACCGTCCAGATCGTCCAGTAGAACGAAACTCGATCCACGCACTCGCTGGAGAATATGGATGTCAGCTGGCAGACGAAACTGAAAACAAGCCAAATCGCCCGTTATTCAAACGTGCATCGACTCCAGCTTTGACCTAGTCCACTTTGAAATCAAGCGTTTCACCGCCCTTGATTTCAACGGTGCGTTCCATCGAACCCGCGTGGAAGCTCTCCGGGATACCTTTGGACGCCAGTTCCTTTTCATCACCTGAAATGTACCAAGTGTACTTCCCTGGCGTTACCTTGGCAGAGATTTTACCTTCCTTAATGTCGATGGCAGCCGGAAGCCCGGCGTCAAGAGGCTGCAGGTTCAATCGCATTCCGGTGAGGGGCGTATCACCCTTTTTGACAGAACCAGTGATGTCAACCGGCTCCGGGTTTGTGCCGAGATCAAGAGACTGCTGGCAACCGGTAACGAACAGAAGCAGGACGGAGAGCAGAAGTGTGAATCGCATGAGTTGAAGTTCCGTGAAAGGGAGCACGCCGCTGCTGCGAAGCAGCGAGCGGCGTGCGAGGAGCGACCTTGATAATGAAATTGAAATCTGCTGGATCAGAAGTCGCTCGTCACGCGACCGTCATCGGCGCCTGCCAGCCACTTCAGAGTCAGCGTGTCGATGTTTTCGCTGATGAAGCGGACAGAACCGTCACCCAGAGCAGCCTGAACGCCGCCGGTGTGCCAGCTGAACGGTTCGTCGTTGGGCCCGCAGTTGTTGACGGTCCATGGACATTCGACCGGGCCACCCTGAGGTGCATTGTAATTGTTCGGACGCATGACGCGGGACGCAGGAGATACCGCATTGCTGGGGCCAGAGAGACCGTTGGTTGCTGCGTCAGGGTCGGCCCAGGCGTACATGCGGCGACCACCTGAAGAGCCGCCAGACCATGCCGGACCTTCGCCGTTCGGCGAGGGACGGTTGGAAAGTGAACCAAGGCGACCAGCAGAAGGATGGGCTCGACCACAGTCTTCGATGCAGAGAATGGTGTTTGTGGTGCCATCGGTGATCGACGCAAATCGGCGCTTCGGGTCGCAGGACAGGAATCCCTGAACAGTCATGGCCACACGTCGGGCAGCGTCGGTCGGGCGAGTACCGGTTGGCGTCGTGGCTCCGGCAGAACCATCTTCAACATCGGACACGGCAATAAACATGTAGTCCCAAAGACCAAAACCATCCGGTGCTCGACGGGCAACGTCAATGGGAGTGCTGGGGCAGACGAACGAGGGAATCTGAGTCCTTGCCGCTGCGACTGTGTTGGGGAAGTTGGGATCGTTGTAGATCGCACCGATTGAATTTGGATTCAGCGCTCCAGTGACATAGCCAGCCGTCGCCATGTCAGCGAACTTGAGCTGATGGTCCATCAGCTGGTAGACATTCTGCTGCTCGATGTATGGCAGAAGCAGCGTCGGTGTGGACTGTGTCATATAGGTCGTGCTGGCACCGCCCGTGCTGTCGCACTGGCCGGAGTGCGGCAGGCGACTGTAAGTGCTTTCGAAGTTGTGAACTGCAAGGCCGATTTGTTTCAGGTTGTTCTTGCACTGTGTGCGACGAGCGGCCTCACGAGCCTGCTGAACCGCAGGCAGCAGCAACGCAACCAGAATGGCGATGATCGCAATCACCACCAGTAGTTCGATGAGCGTGAAACCGCGGCGAGCTGCCGATGTCCTGTTGATCTGTGACGGAACGAAACTCTTCTTCACTTTGCACCCTTCCAGAAAGGCAGAAACAGATGGACACGGCATAAACGGAAGATGACTCTTGTGACCATCAATTGGGCGAATTCTGCGGCGACTATTTGAAGAATGTGTGAAGCAAATGTGAAAAACAATTCATATTCCCATCCGGGATTCGGTTCCACATGAGAACTCTCGAACCGCTGCAGCAAACAATGTCGGCGGCAGACTCCACGAACTGCCGCCCAGTGTCAGTTACTTTGTCGCCTTTCGCTCTGCGAAAGGACTTCCATTGCCATTCTTTCGCAGAGCGAAAGACGACTATCGCCGCCCCCGACGGCGAAAGTGACTGCCATTGAACTGCTGCCGTATGACATTCGCTTTGCGGGGTTCGGTATGCCGCGAGGGCGCAGCGGGCCAGATCAACAATTCGAACGTTCATGCACTATTCCAGTATCAAACGAAAACCGTTGCCGTGCCGTGCCGTAATACATGACATGACCGATGCTCCCGCTGCGCAGCAGCTGCGTTTGATCAGCCGCATGGCGGCAGACTGCGGGCAAAACGACACTGCAAACGCCTCAACAACGCCCCCGCCAGTGCGCGCACCTGCGGTGCGAAACACAGCCGGGGGCTTCCGCCCAACCGCTCAGCCGCTTGGCGGCAGCCTGCGGGCAAAGAGCGATGCAAACGCCTCGCCAACGCCCTCGCCAGCGCGCGCACCTGCGGTGCGAAACGCAGCCGGGGGCTTCCGCCCAACCGCTTAGTCGCGTGGCGGCAGACTGCGGGCAAAACGGCACTGCAGACGCCTCACCAATGGCGGGCATGTTGCTGGTGGCAGAGAATCGGGTGGCGTAAGGCGTGCGTTTCCGGTAAGTGAATGGGCTTTCGCAGTTCGCGAGCGTTATCGCGGTTGGTACATTGCCACCGTCGGTTTCCAGGCTTGACTTTCCCGGAAGAGCTTGACCCTTACTGATGCTCAGCTAAAATTGCCCGACGCGGAACTCACGATTCAGGACTGAATCGTCCTGCGTTACGGCATCCTGCCACTCATTTGGGTGTGCTGGTCCGTCTCCTGATCAGCGGTTGCAGCCACATGAGGGGCTCCTGCTGTCATCCATAGTTGATTGTGGGCTCCCGGTGATTTTCCTGAGCAAAGCGGTGTTGGTGGCGCGTCTTTACGCAGGAGTACGCCCGTGCAGGCTGCTGGTGACGAATTTAAGCAGCTTGTGCGATCCAGCACCAATTTAGTGGATTTGGTGTCCGAAACTGTTTCTCTGAAGCCGCTGCACGGTGGCCGCAGCTACGTTGGTTTGTGTCCTTTTCACGAAGATCACAATCCATCGTTCAATGTGTACCCTGACCGGCAGTCATACCGCTGCTGGGTTTGCGATGAAGGAGGCGATTGTTTCAGTTGGGTGATGAAAATCGAAAAGGTGTCCTTTCCTGAGGCGCTCGAAAGTCTCGCCAAAAGGGCGCGTCTGGAGATGCCTCGCAAATCTTCCCAGGCCGAAGCGACTGCCGGTCCGGGTCGTGGAGAGGCACTGGAAGTTGCCGAGTGGGCAGCCAATCTGATGCATCAGACGCTGCGGACGGCGCCGGTGGCTCAGGCTGCCAGAGATTACGTGACCAGGCGACGGCTCACGGATGAAACCGTGCGAAACTTCCGGCTGGGCTACCATCCGGAAGACAGGTACTGGCTTCAGGACAAAGCCCGGGGTCGATTTTCAACTGCTCAACTGGTTGCGGCCGGGATCATCCGGCCTCGCGACGGTGGTCAGGGACATTCGACAATGGATTTGTCGGACCGTCTGGTTTTTCCTGTTTTTGACGAAAAAGGAAGGGTTGTTGCATTTGGGGGACGGGTGTTACCGGGTCGCAACGATCAAAACCGCGGCAAGTACTGGAACAGCTGGGAATCTTCGATCTTCCAGAAACGGCGGACGACTTTCGCGTTCGACAAAGCGCGCGAGACAATTCGCCGACAGAAAGTGGCGATCGTTGTTGAAGGCTACATGGACTGCATCGCCTGTCACCAGGCCGGTGTAACCAGTGCCATCGCAACGCTCGGCACAGCCCTCACAGAAGACCATGTTCGTTTTTTGCGTCGCTTTGCGGAACGCGTGGTGCTGGTTTACGACAGTGATGACGCGGGGCAACGCGCGGCAGAACGGTCAATTTCACAGTTCCTTGCTCAGGATCTTGATCTCCGAATTCTGAATGTTCCGTCAGGCAAGGATCCGGCGGACTACCTTGAAGACCACAGTCGTGAAGATTTTCTGAAGCTGACGGAGTCGGCTTTGGAAGCGTGGGACTACAAGCTGCAGGCAGTGGTGAAGCGGTCCGGAACCGACTCCATCGCCTCCCGCCAGCAGGTGCTCACGCAAATGCTTGAATTTCTGAATTCCGCACCGGGGCTGGCCGGCACTGTCCGCGAGGATCTGATCCTGCGAACTGTCTGCAGGAAAGTTCAGGTGGACGAACGAGTCGCCCGCCAGCAGCTTTCAGATCTTCGGCAGGCCTCCCGAAAACGGCTTCAGCTGCGTTCAGCCCCCGAATCCTCCGAAAAAAACAACAACCGTGCCTCCGCGGCGGCTTCCTCCACCGCAACACCTTCCACCCCTCGCTCCAGTTCCGCTTCGGCTGCAATTCGCAAAGCGGAACGCGATCTTCTGGAAATCATCCTCACATGTCCCGAAACCATCGACCTGATCCGGCATCACATCGGCCCTGACGACTTCACGGATTCCCGCCACCGACAACTGCTTGAACTCTGCATCGACCTCTGGAAGGAAGAAGGAGAACTCCCCGAAACCGCTCGATTAATCAGCGCTGCCGACTCGGATACGTCCCTTTTGAGTCTCATCAACGCTGTTCTGGACTCCGCCGAAGAAAAAGGCATTTTCAGACTCATGGCCGCAGGCCGCGACCCAGCTGCCGCTGATTCGACCCCCGCCTATCTCAACAACGTCCTCGGACCACTCATCGAACAACGCGAACAGCACCTCCGACAGACCTCCCGACAACTCATGGCCCAGACCGACAAGCCCCGCAACGAACTCGACGAAGAAACTCGCAACGCTCTCCGAAAACTCCAGCAGTTCCTCCAGAACCAAATGGGGTATCCAACAACCCCGAAATAACCATTTTCCGGTTGCATCCGGATTTTCCTGTCCTTTATTGCCTCACTCTGTTTACTTCACTTCACCACCGCCAACCAATTACCGAACATCGACCGCCGGCTTCGTCCGGCGAACGTTCTTCGAAGAGCATTCCGGAGCATTTGCCATGCAGTGTCTTGATGAAGGTCTGCGACAACTCATTCAGGTCGCTCTGCAGCAGGGGCATCTCACCTTTTCCCAGGTCAATTCTTACCTGCCGGATGAGGCTGAGGATCCGCTGCATCTGGACAACCTCATCATCTGCCTCGAAGAACTCAACATCCAGCTCCTCCCGGACCCTCCGGTCCCCGTCGATTCTCTCCCGCTGGCAGTCCGTCGCCGTCGCCGTCAGGAAATCCGAATTGACGACGAGGATGTCGGGCGTGGTGGCGAAGACCCGATTCGGGTCTATCTGAGTCAGATGGGCGAGATTCCGCTGCTGTCACGCGAAGAAGAAATCTTCCTTGCCAAGCAAATTGAAGTCACCAGACGCCGGTTTCGACGCGCCCTGCTGTCCTCCGAGTATGCCCTCAACTACTGCCACGACACGCTGGCTCGCGTCCACCGCGGAGAACTCCCCTTTGATCGAACAATCAAAGTTTCCATGACGGAAAGTCTGGAGAAAGAGCAGATCCTTGGCCGCATGACGCCCAATCTGTCCACTGTCGATCAGATGCGTCGCCGCGACACCGTTGATTACGAACGACTCGCCTCCTCCGCCAACGAAGACGAACGTGGGATGATCCGCCAGCAGCTCGCCGAACGTCGTCGTCGCTGCGTCACGCTCCTTGAAGAGCTCAGCCTTCGCACCCAGCGTCTCCAGCCCTGCATGAAGCGACTCGAACAAATCAGCTCGCGAATGCTGGAACTTCAGGAACAGATCACCAGTCTCAGCAGCCTCGCATCTGCGACTGACGAACGTCGCCATCTGCAGAGAGAGCTTGACGAACTCGTGCAAATGACTCGCGAGACCCCCGATTCACTCGCCATCGCCACTCGCACTATCGCTCAGCGATACGCCGAATACGACAAGGCCATGCGGGATCTGTCCGGTGGCAACCTGCGACTCGTCGTTTCCATCGCCAAAAAGTATCGCAATCGTGGCCTGACCTTCCTTGATCTCATTCAGGAAGGCAACACAGGCCTGATGCGAGCCGTCGATAAGTACGAATATCGTCGCGGCTACAAGTTTTCCACCTACGCCACATGGTGGATTCGCCAGGCAATCACGCGCGCCATCGCCGATCAGGCACGCACGATCCGCGTACCGGTGCACATGATTGAAGCCATGACAAAGCTCCGCGCAGCCGCTCGCGTTCTTCTGCAGGACATCGGTCGTGAACCCACCGTCGAAGAGATGGCGGAAGCAGCCGGCGTTCCCATCGAGGAAGCTCGTCGCGTGATGCGAATCTCGCGGCAACCCGTCAGTCTGGATAAACCCATCGGCGAAGGTGACGACACGGCCTTCGGAGACTTCATTGAAGACCGCGGCAATGACAGCCCCGTCAGCAATGCCGCCTCCGAAATGCTCAAGGACAAAATCGACACCGTGCTCAAAACCCTGACCTACCGCGAACGCGAAATCATCAAGCTTCGCTATGGTCTCGGCGATGGCTATACTTACACGCTCGAAGAAGTCGGTCGCATCTTCAAGGTCACTCGCGAGCGTGTGCGTCAGATCGAAGCCAAAGCCGTACGAAAGCTCCAGCATCCGGTCCGCAGCAAACAGCTCCAGGGATTTCTTGAAGGAATCACGGCCGTCGCAGGTCACTGAACCAATCCCGATCTCCAGAAAAGAAGGTGCTCCTCGCGATGTTCCGCAATCCGGATCTTCCCTGGGCCACCCTCGCCGCGTTCGCCCATTCCATGGGACGGCTCACCGAAGCCGGAGTGGAACTTCGAAAGGCTCTGCAGACCGCCGGTCAGCGCGCCTCAGGCAAAACACTGGCCACAGCCACCGCTGCGATCCGCAAACAAGTCGCCGGTGGCTCCACTCTCACCGAAGCGTTCTCTGCTCAGGGCGAACTCTTCCCCTCCCTCTTCAAAGATCTCGTGCACGTCGGTGAACTCACCGGACATCTCCCGGAAGTCTTTCACGCTCTCGCCAACTACTACGATTCACGCCTTGAACAACTCAGACAATTCCGCTCCGCTGTCGCCTGGCCCGTCATCCAGTTCATCGTGGCGATCGGGATCATCGGCCTGCTGATCTTCATCCTTGGAATGCTCCCGCCCGCCGGCCCCGACGGTCGCCCCTGGGATGTCACCGGCCTTGGACTCTACGGCAGCTCAGGAGCAGTCGCATGGTTCACTGGCTGGGCGGCTTTCACTGTCGGCAGCTGGTGTTTCTGGAAATTCTCTCGCAATCGTCTCGGTGCCGCCCAGACACTTGATTCGCTCCTGCTGCAGATCCCCGTCCTTGGCCCCTGCATCGCCGCCTTTGCCGTTTCGCGCTTCGCCTGGTGCTTTTCGCTGACGCAAAAGGCCGGCATGTCAATTCGTCCATCGCTGGACGCCAGTTTCCGAGCAGCCGAGAACGGAGCATTCAGCGCCGCTGCACCCTTCGTGTGGAACGACGTCTCCGCCGGCGAAACTCTCGCAGATGCCTTTCGCAACGCTCGCGTTTTCCCGGAAGAATTTCTGCAGGTGGTGGCCACTGCGGAAGACACCGGCACCGTCCCCGAACAGCTGCAGCGACTCAGCCATATCTTTGAAGAGCAGGCTCGACGCTCCATGCGAAGACTCACAGCCGTGTTCTCGGGCGCCGTCTGGCTGTTCACCGGAGGACTCATCGTCTACTTTATCTTCCGCCTCGCTTTGCTCTACGTGGGCGTCATTCAGGACGGCCCGAAGATGGTGTCTCTATGCCAACATACGTTTATGGTGTAATTCTGTCAGCCGATGACGACGAATCAATTGGCGAAGTTTTCGAGGTGGAGCAGGGGATTCGCGAGCCAGCCCTGACGGTCCATCCCGAAACCGGAGAACCAGTGCGCCGCCTGTTATGTGCCCCATTCATCGCAGGCACCTGGTCGCCGCTCAAGGCCCGACGTATGATGTCAGATAACAACCTGGCCAAACGGGGACTCACAAAATACGTCAAGACCAGCAGCGGCTACGAAAAAACCGTCGGCAAAGGCCCGGATATTCTGCCGCGTTCAGGAAAGTAGCCGGTCCGCATCAAGCCCGCATTCGCCCTCAGGACCCTGGCGATAGCGCGCGGACCTTCGGTGCGAACACAGCCGGGGGCTTCCGCCCAACCGCTGGCCGCTGACGGCGCTTGATACGATGCGTCTGTGCGGTCTCGAACTCACCAAAAACATCCTCGCATCGATGCGGGGGCTGCTGTAGACTGCTCATCAGTGATCGGTTCCTCCTTACGAAACACCCACCTCGCCCCCGATTTCGACAGGGAGCCTCTCGCAGGATCGCTGGTGAAATGCGTCAGCCGCGTGCGCCAATCGTTGCCATTGCCTGTTGGATCACCCTTTGGTGTTTCACGGACACGGCGTGCGCCGACGACAACCATGACTTTGTCACCCAGGTCCTGCCGTTGCTCAACAGCCGCTGCGTCCGCTGTCACAACGAAAAGGTCCAGCGGGGCGGGCTGGATCTGTCCGCTGCTGCCGGCATACTTCGCGGCGGCGAATCCGGTCCGGCTGTATCCTCCAAAGATCCTCACACCGGCCAGCTTTGGCACCGCATCTCTGCCGGTGACATGCCTCCGGAAGACGAGCCGGCGCTGACTGAGGCCGAACGCCGACTGCTGCTCGAATGGCTCCAGCAGGGCACACCGGGCCTGTCTGCCATCGAGGCCGCACCAGCAACGCTCGACCAGCATTCCGTCCAGCCCATCCTGCTGTTGCGCTGCAAGACCTGCCATGGTCCGCAGCGGCAGGCGGGGAATGTCGATCTGCGTTCGGTTGACGCGCTGATGCGGGGTGGTCCCCGCGGATCGCTGGTGATTCCCGGTGATCCCGCAAACAGTCTGATTCTTCAGCGAATCATCAGCGAAGCCTGTCCGCCATCCGATCAGCTGCTGCAGTCCTTTGTGCGGCGACCGGACGAAACGGAGGTCGACAGACTGCGGGCATGGATCGCCGCTGGCTGTCCTCAGACGACACCGCTCACTGTCGGCAAACCAGAAGGCACGACCGCGGTCGAAGACCCGCTGGTCACCGCCGCCGACCGCGAACACTGGGCCTTTCAACCACCGCAGGGAGACCCTGACAGTGGTTCGATCGACGAATTCATCGGCCAGCAGCTGCATGCTGCCGGGCTTGACTGGTCCCCCGAAGCCAGCCGCGAAGTGTTAATCCGCCGCGCCAGTCTGGACCTGATCGGCCTTCCACCTGCTCCGGATGTTCAGCGGCGGTGGCTGGAATCTTCGGATCCTGACTGGTTCGCAAAGTTCGTCGACGAACTGCTGGCATCGCCTCACTACGGCGAACGCTGGGCAGTGCACTGGCTCGATCTGGCCGGCTACGCCGATTCAGAGGGTGGAGTCTCCAATGATCCGATTCGTGAAGATGCCTGGAAGTACCGCGATTACGTCATTCGTTCCCTGAACGGCGACAAACCTTACAACCGTTTTCTGCTGGAACAGCTGGCAGGTGACGAGCTGATCGATACGGCCCAGGCAACTCAGATCACGTCGGAAATGGTCGATAATCTGACGGCCACTGGTTTTCTGCGTATGGGGGTCGATGAAACCGGTTCGCGCACCATGAATTTTGTCCCTGAACGACTGGGAGTGATCAACGATGCGCTCACCGTGGTCGGTTCCGGTCTGATGGGGCTCACCATCGAATGTGCCCGCTGCCATTCGCACAAGTATGATCCGATTCCCCAGCGTGACTATTATCGTCTGAAGGCTGTTTTTCAGGGTGCATTTGACGAGCATGACTGGCTCACGTTCCGAAATCGCAATCTGAGTCTGGAGACGCCCGAGCGTCAGGCGCGGATCGCTGCGACCAATCCGCCGCTCGAACGTCAGCTGAAAAATCTGAAGACCAGACTGCAGCAGGCCGAACAGCAGCTGTTGCTGACTCTGCTGCAGCATCACTATCCCGAGCAGTCGATAGCCGACAATCAGGCCACCCTGCAGGCACTCGAAGTGGCCGACAACACTCGTTCGCTGGGGCAGCGGGAACTGGTGGAACGACTGCAGCGGGTCCAGGTGCTTCCGGACGAAGCTCAGCCCACCGCGGTGCTTGAAGCCCGCCGCATTCAACGGCAGCTGGAGCACGACATCCATCGGCTGCGTCAGCGGATGGAGCCGACTGATACAATTCGTGCGCTTTGGGATCGCGGTGAGCCTTCGCCAACGTACGTGCTTCGCCGCGGCGAACATACTCTGGCATCGACTCCGGTCGAACCTGGTGTGCCGGCAGTGCTGACCACGCGGCAGCTCTCATTCAGCCCTGAGCCTCCATTTCCCGGCGGCACAGTGAAAACGGGGCGGCGTCTGGCCTTCGCCCGATGGCTCACCGATCCGCAGCATCCCACCACAGCGCGCGTGCTTGTGAATCGCCTCTGGCAGCATCATTTCGGTACAGGTCTAGTGGTCACTCCGGATAACTTTGGTCGCCAGGGAGCCGCACCCACACACACCCAACTGCTCGACTGGCTCGCACTTCGCCTGATACATGACGGCTGGAGTCTCAAGGCCATGCACCGGCTGATGGTCAATTCACGGACATGGCGGCAATCCAGCGTGATCACCCCGCAGCACCGTGAACGTGATCCGCTGAATCGACTGCTCGCGCGAATGCCCCTGCGGAGGCTGGATGCGGAAACGCTGAGGGATTCGCTGCTGGCCGTGGCCGGCCGACTGAACACACAAATGGGTGGCCTGCCGGACCCGGTGCTCGTAGACAACTCAGGCGCCGCAGCCGTGCTGCCACGCGAAGACGGCAACTGGCGACGCAGCATCTATGTTCTGCATCGACGCACAGAAATGCCCACGCTGCTCTCGACGTTTGATTATCCTGTCATGGGACCAAATTGTCACGTTCGCAGCATCTCCAGCACCGCTCTGCAGCCACTGCTGCTGGCCAACAGTGCCGAACTCCGCGAGCTGGCCGTTTCCTTTGCTGTACGTGTGCAGGGGACTGTTCAGGAGACCGGCGGCAGTCCCGTGGAAACCGCCTTCCAGTTTTTGCTGGGACGTCGGCCGACGGGGGAAGAGCAGCAGGCCGCCGAAGCAGCGCTCAAACAGCTGATCACCGCCTCATCCGGCAATCCTCAGCAGGCGATCGAAGTTTACTGTCATATCCTCTTCAGCTCGGCGGCCTTCCTGTATGTTGACTGACAGCAGACACAGCACAGCACGGACAATGGTGCCGTCGGGTGAGCCGATTCCACGGCGTGGCGTGTTCGCTCGCACTTCAGCTGGTCTGCTCGGCGCGGCACTCGCGCACCTGCTGAGCCCTGACACGCAGAACAGGTCATTCGCCGACCACGCCACGGCAATCACTGATCCGGCAACGCTGCAGCCACGTCCTCCGCATCATCCACCACAAGCACGTGCGGCCATTCAGCTGTTCATGAATGGTGGTCCCAGTCAGATGGACCTCTTCGATCCAAAACCCGTGCTCAACCGCATGGATGGACAGCCCTTCCCAGGCAACCGCGAGACGCTTGGAAATCAGGGCACGGCAGATATCGGAGTGCTGATGGGCGGACGCTATCGCTTTCAGCGACACGGCGACAGTGGCCAGTGGATGGCGGATGTTCTGCCATACACAGCCGCGTGCGTGGATGACCTGTGTCTGATTCATTCGCTGTGGACAGAGCATCCGAATCACGATAACGCGCTGTACAAGATTCACAGTGGTCGATTGTTTATGGGCTACCCAACACTCCCGGCATGGGTGGTGTATGGACTGGGGTCTGAAAATCAGAATCTGCCGGCATGGGTGGTGCTGACCGATCCGCTCGGCCCGCCAAAGAACGGCGACCGCAACTGGACATCCGGCTTTCTGCCTCCAGTCTTCCAGGGAACTCCGCTGCGAGCGACTGGATCACCAATTCTGAACCTGCGGCCGCAGTATGAGCAGTCGGATGCCCTCACAGAGGCCGCTCGACAGCTGCAGCGACAGCTGGATGAACTGCACCGTCGCGACCGCCCGTATCAGCCGGATCTGGATGCGCGGATCGAGTCGTGGGGGCTGGCCGCGCGTATGCAGCTGGCGGCTTCCGATGCGCTGGATCTTTCTGAAGAGACGCGTGAGACGCAGCAGCGGTATGGAATCGGGGAAGAACCAACGGATTCATACGGCCGCCGCTGCCTGCTCGCACGACGACTGGTGGAACGCGGTGTACGCTTCGTACAGCTGTTCATGGAAGAACAGCCGTGGGACAGTCATGCGGATCTGGAAGCCAACCACCGCGCGGTCTGTCGCCGCACCGACAGGCCCACGGCGGCACTGCTGGAGGACCTGAAGGAACGTGGTCTGCTGGATTCCACACTGGTGATTTGGGGAGGCGAATTCGGCCGCACACCCACCACGCAAAAGGCAGGCCGCGTTTACACTGGCCGCGACCACAACATGCAGGGCTTCACTTCATGGCTGGCGGGTGGCGGAATCCGTGGTGGAATGAGCTGGGGGCAGACAGACGAATTCGGGCATCGCGCGGTGGAAAACCCCGTCAGCGTTGCCAATTACCACGCCACAATCCTGCATCTGCTGGGACTCGATCACCAGCTGCTGTCATGGGAGCGGGCGGGTCTGGAAGAGCGGTTGACCGGAGTGGTGCCGCCGCGAGTTGTAGCGGAAATCGTGCGATAATTTTTCGTGAGAATCGAATGCCGAGCACACGCATTTTGATTGACCCGCACCGATTGCATAAACACCCCTCCAGCAGACGGGCTGCCGCCCAAGGGCGGTCACTGTGTCGCCTTTCGCTCTGCGAAAGGACATACACTGCCGTTCTTTCGCGGAGCGAAAGACGACGATCGCAGCCCTCGGATGGCGAAAGTGACTGCCATTGGCTTTCTGGCAGGAGGCGGTGCCGGGAGGGCGAAGCTCCGGCTGAGCCGCATCCCTGCCGCGAGCGTTTCATCGTCGCTCACAACGCGGACCAGCGTTCAGCGGCTCGGCAGGAGCCTCGCCCTCCCAGGTCTTCACTCGCCAGCGCCGCCAAACAGTGGAATCGCCGTGACATTCTGAAATCCGCGACTGCGACCACTACCGGGTTGCTCCTTCCAGCTGTTTTCTCTCAACCCACGCCGCACGCTTCAACGGCTGCTGCGACGATCTCCGCATCACCCGCACCGCTCCAAATCGTCGATACGAACATCAGCCTCTTTCGCTGGCCATTTCGCCGCTTGCCACTGGACGACACACAGGAACTCTGTGCAACCCTGCGATCGCTGGGAGTTGTGCGCGCGATTGCAGGAAGTTTCGAGGGGCTCTTTCAGCGTGATCTGACGGGCGTCAACCGGCGGCTTGCCGAAGAATGTGCGAGGCATTCAGAGCTGTTGCCAGTGGGATCGGTCAACCCGTCGAAACCTGGCTGGCAGTCAGATTTCGATCTGTGCCGGGAGGAACTGGGGATGTCAGGAATTCGCCTGCACCCAGGCTTCCACGGGTACTCACTTGAGCACCCAGGCTTCCGCAGTTTGCTCGAGCGTGCTGCGGCGGCGGGCATGTTTGTGCAGGTGGTGGCGACGGTGGAGGATCGGCGGACGCAGCCGGACTTGTTTCGCACGGCCGACGTCGATCTGTCGCCGCTTGTGGACAGCTGCCGGGGACTTGACTCGCTGCATCTGCTGGTGCTGAATGCGCGCCCAACAACAGCACTCGCGGTGCGGCTGTGTGAAGTACCAGGTCTGTGTTTCGATACAGCACGCATCGAGGGAACGGATGGAGTTCCGCGACTGGTGCAGAGTCTGCCGGCAGGTCGAGTGATCTTTGGCAGTCACGCGCCCTTTCTGATTCCGGAAGCAGCGTTGATTCGCGTGCATGAGTCGGGGCTGCTGTCGGAGAATCAGCTGCGAAGTGTTTACGAATCGGGGCTTGATTGTCTTCGCGGGAGTGCGCCGTGATATCGATGAATTCACTGCGACCAGGTTTGCCGTCCGCAGAGTTGCTGGCGAGTTATCGCATCTGGGACTCCTACTTTACTCCCGCGCATTCGCATCCGGGCGCAGATGGCAGCAGTGCACTGCTGGCGGACATTGAGCGATCGCTGCCGGCAATCCGACTGGCGCGTTTTGAAAAGCTCTGCTGGTTCCCGCATGTGGGTCTGGGCACCACCGGCGATGCAGCTCTGGAAGCGCGGCTGCAGCGGGAACCAGGCCTCGTGCTGCAACCACTGGAACGCTGGCCCGAACTCCTGCTGGGAATGATTCAGCTGAGTGTCGAGGATCCACGTCTCGCTCAGGATGCGGTGAACCGCTGGCTGCGTGATGGCCCGATGTGCGGCGTGTATTTTCCGGGCGGCGGGCCGGGAGCGGTCTGCTGTTCACATGCCAGTTTCGGGCCGCTGGTGGAACAGATTCACAGTTGCGGTGGACTGATCATGCAGCACACCTGGTATAAAGCAGGCGGTAAGGAATCTGTCGGCGAATCAACTCCGGAGGAACTGGCGGAGCTGGCTGCGAAGTATCCGCAGCAGACATTTGTGTGTGCCCATGCGGGGGGTGAATGGGAGCAGGGTTTGCGGGCCGTGCGACATCTTCCCAACGTGACTGTTGAGACCTCGGGTTTCGACGCCACAGCGGGATTTGTGGAGCTGGCGGTACGGGAGCTGGGGGCTGAGCGAGTGCTGTTCGGGAGTCATCTGCCCTCGCGGTCGCTTGGCACCGAGCTCAGCAAAGTCACAGCCGCGCGGATCCCGGAAAATGACAAGCAGCTGATTCTTGGAGGCAACCTGCGACGGCTGTTGAAACGCGGCTGAGTCGCGGGTGGAAAAGGGCTCTGGAATGGTATGGAACACAGAAGACACGATTGCCGCTGCGGCTACTGCAGCAGGTGCATCGATCCGGGGAATACTGCGGATCAGTGGCCCTGGGACAGCGTCTGCGGTGGCAGCGGTCTTTGCCGCTGACAGTAAAGATCTGACGTGGCGGGAAACGAAGGTGCCAGGACGATTCACCGGGAATGTTCGTGGGGCGGGGATTCTGGCTGCCATCCCCGCGGCTCTGTGCTTCTGGCCGGGACGCCGCAGCTTCACGGGTGAGATGCTGGCAGAACTCCATTTGCCGGGGAACGAAGCGGTCCTGGAAGCCGTGCTGGAAGAACTCTTCCAGCACGGTGTCCGAATGGCTCGCCGCGGTGAATTCACACTCCGCGCATTTCTGCACGGACGCATCGATCTGCTTCAGGCAGAGGCGGTTCTGGGAGTCATTGAAGCGACCGATCATGAAGAACTGCAGCAGGCTCTGGGGCAGCTGGGAGGCCGCATCACCAATCGGCTGCAGCAGCTGCGGGAAGACCTGATCGCGCTGCTGGGAGACCTCGAAGCAGGTCTTGATTTCGTGGATGAAGACATTGAATTTGTGAGCCGTCGGGAAGTGGCTGAACGTCTTGAGCAGGCCGTGCAGCTCGTCGCCGGACTGCTCCGGGATTCCGCATCGCAGATTGTGCCTGGTTATCGGCGGCGAGTCGTTCTGGCGGGACTTCCAAATGCCGGCAAGAGCACCCTCTTCAATGCGCTGGCAGGCAGGCAGCAGGCAATAGTGTCGCCGATTCCCGGAACCACGCGTGACTACCTGTCGGCTCGACTGGAGCTCGGAAGTATCCCGGTGGAACTGATTGACACGGCCGGCTGGGAGGAGGCTGTGGAGACGATTGGCTCACAGGCGCAGCAATTTCGGGAAGAACAGATGCGTGCGGCCGATCTGGTGCTGTGGTGTTCTGCTGCGGACCTCGCTGCTGAGACCGCTCAGATCGATCTGCAGCTGCAGGCGCGTCTGATTCCCGTGGGCACGAAACAGCTGCGGGTGCGAACGCGAGCCGATCTCGTGACAACTCAGCTTCATCTCAGCGATTCTGCAGTGATGACCGTGAGCGCCACCACTGGTGCCGGCATGGTTGAATTGCGAGCAGCCGCTGCCGCTGAACTCACAACCGGCAGCCACGCTCGCAGCGAACTGCTGGCATCAAGTTCCGTTCGCTGCCGCAACAGCCTTGAACGCGCCCTTGGCTGTCTGCAGCGAGCTCTTGATGCGGTGAATCAGCAGCTGGGAGATGAACTGCTGTCAGTTGAACTTCGAGCAGCCCTGCAGGAACTGGCAGAGATCCTCGGTGAAGTCTGCACCGACGATCTGCTGGATCACATCTTCAGCCGATTCTGCATCGGAAAATGAACGCGGTGGGGCTGGGATCACGAACAGGTGTCAAACAGGGCAGCATCGAAGTCATTCAGGTCAGGCTGCCCTTTTACGTCCGTCAGCCAGCTCCGGCCAGGCCCCCCCTGGGATGTTGAAACGCTGTGAATTCGGGCGAATTGGGATGTTTTCAGTTCTGCTTGCCAGTTGACAGCTCTCACCGCGATCCCTTGTGCAGGGACTGTTGGTCTCTCGCAAAGGCGCAAAGACGCAAAGGAA
>Ga0169931_10002667_pt1 | contig 28894 bp, 31 predicted proteins | sample Kivu_15m_20L_FD_129675 | JGI IMG/M metagenome (GOLD analysis project Ga0169931, IMG submission 129675) | Freshwater microbial communities from Lake Kivu, Western Province, Rwanda to study Microbial Dark Matter (Phase II) - Kivu_15m_20L... | ecosystem: Environmental > Aquatic > Freshwater > Lake...
CATGATGCGTTCGCTGGTCATCTATGAGGATGACGAGGTGATCGCCCTCAACAAGCCTTCCGGTCTCGCCGTGCAGGGTGGAACGGGAACCGGCCGGCATATTGACGCCCTCTCGCGCGCCCTTGCGCCGGCGGATGCAGAAAAACCGCGCCTTGTGCATCGTCTCGACCGCGACACATCGGGCGTTCTTATTCTCGCAAGGACGGTCGGCGCAGCCAACCGGCTGGGACATCTCTTCCGGTCGCGTGAGCTTGAGAAGATCTACTGGGCGGTCACCCTTGGCGTGCCGCATCCGGCCAGCGGGGAGATCCGCGGCTGGATGATCAAGTCGGAGGGACCTGGCGGAGAGAAAGAAAAAATGCGCCAGGCCGAGCAGACAGAGAAGGGCGCCGTCCACGCCGTGACGCTCTATTCCGTGGTGCAGAACGCCGGACGCAAGGCGGCCTGGGTCGCTCTTAAGCCGGAGACCGGCCGCAAGCACCAGCTGCGCTTCCATATGGCCGAGATGGGCTGTGCGATTGTGGGCGATCATAAGTATACCTGTGACCGCGAGACGCCTCAGGGCCTCGCCGAGGGGCTGCATCTGCATGCCCGTGCGATGCGCCTGCCTAATCCGGGCGGCCCGCCGGTTGAGATCGTCGCAGACCTTCCCGCCCACATGCAGACGACGTTTGACGTGCTGGGGTTTGACACGGCGGGCGTTGAGACCTTCTTTGATCTGCGCAAGCCCCGGCGTAAACGATGAGGCGGCGCCTGGGCCGGCGACGTGGACGGCCGGGTTAGCGCCGGGGAGCTGAGGATGGACTACGCCAGAGGCGTCAAGGGTGAGATCGATCAGCGGCCCAGGCGCTTCTATAGCGAGGTCGCCTCTGATGAGAGCGAGGATGGCTGGGTTGTGCTGCTCGACGGACGCGCCCTGCGCTCGCCGGCCGGCCGGCGCCTTGTCCTGCCCACCCTCAGCCTCGCCGACTGTCTGGCTGAGGAATGGCGCGCCCAGGATGAGCGCATCGATCTGGCCTGCATGTTCAACACGCGCCGCGCCTACGGTCTGGCCGACCGGCCGGCCGATAGACGCGCTGATCTGATCGCGCAGGCCGTCGCCTATGCCGGCACCGACCTCGTCTGCTATCTGGCGGACCGGCCGGCTGAGCTGCGCGAGCGTCAGGAGCGGGCCTGGGGGCCTGTGCGTGACTGGGCGGGCGATGTCTGTGGGGTCAGGCTTCACACCGTGTCCGGCATCCTGCCTCTGGCCCAGCCGGAGGCCTCGCTTGAGGCGATGCGCCGGCATGCCGGGGGACTGGATGATATCCGGCTCGACAGCCTCTGCGCGGCGATCGCGCTCACAGGCTCTTGCGTTCTTGGCCTCGGCGTCGAGCGCGGCCGCCTGAGCGCTGCAGGCGCCCTCGACCTCAGCCGGATCGATGAGATCTTCCAGGCCGAGCAGTGGGGCGAGGACGCCGAGGCGATGGCGCGCGCACAGAACCTGGCGCGCGAGGCGCAGGCGCTTGATGTCTGGCTGGGCGCGCTCACGGGCGGCGGCCGGCTATGAGACTGAGCAGCAAGACGGAGGCGGGGACATGACGCGATCTGGCCAGGGCCGCCGCAGTCGCTGGTCCGGGGCGCATGTGGCCTGTCTCAGCGCCTGCCTCATGCTTGTCTCCGGATGCATGATGCTGATCACCGATCGCAGGGAGGCTGATGTGTTCCGCGCGCAGGTGAGCGCCTTCTGCGAGGCCAGGGCCGCCGGCGATCAGCTCCGCATGGCGGATATGTTCGCACCCGGCATGCGCGATGCGGTCAGGATGGCGCTGAGCCGCGGGCAGAGCGTGCAGTGGGCGTCCAGGCCCGGCGCGACGGGATGCAGACCCGGACGGACCTCTGCGTTTGGCGGGTCCCGGCAGATCGCCGAGGTCGTCTATGACGGTTTTGCCGACAGGTTCGATATCTGGCGCGGGGAGGGCTATCCCGCTTTCAGCGACCTGCATTATGAGGCCGGCGAGCCGCGGCTCAGCAGGCGGCTCGGTATCTTCCGCAACACGTCACGCGTCTTTTAGGACGCATCTTCCAGGGTAGGTCCTCCAGGGCCGTGCGCTATCTGGCGTATGTCAGGGTGTCATCCCGGCGCGCAGGGCGTAGGCGTAGGCGAACTGCGCCAGAGGGGCCACACGGCCCTCATTCTGCGCCGCCGCAGCGTTCGAGGCGGTGCCGTCGCGGACGCGGCCGATGATGCCCTGGAGAATGCCCGCCAGGCGGAAGGCGTTGTAGGCGAAATAGTAGTCAAGCTCCGGCAGCCCCTCGCGGCCCGTCAGGGCGCAGTAGCGCGCCACATAGGCTTCGCGGCTGGGGATGCCATAGCCCGGCTGATGCACCACGGTGGATATGGATGGCCGCTGGGGATCGGAGGATGGCATCTCCCAGGACATCAGGTGATAGGTGAAATCGGCCAGCGGATCGCCCAGTGTCGAGAGCTCCCAGTCGAGCACGGCGAGGACGCGCGGCTCGGTGGGATGCAGCACCATGTTGTCGATGCGATAATCGCCATGCACGATGGTCGTACGCTCCCCGGGCGGAATGTTCTTCGGGAGCCAGTCGATCAGCCTGTCCATTTCCGGTATCCTGGTCGTCTCGGACATCTGGTACTGCTTGGTCCAGCGATGGATCTGGCGGGCGATGTAATCGCCCTCCTTGCCGAAGCCCTCAAGTCCGGCGGCCTTCCAGTCGACATTATGCAGGCTCGCGAAGGTTGATATCTTGGCTTCATAGATCGCAGCCCGCTCGGCGGGCGCATACTCGGGCAGGGTTGCATCCCAGATGATGCGGCCCTCGACCATGTCCATGATGTAGAACATGGTGCCGATGACGCTGTCATCCTCGCACAGGCCGTAGGGCCGTGCGACCGGAAAGCCCAGGGGGTAAAGCGCTGCGATGACCCGGTACTCGCGGTCGACCGCGTGCGCCGACGGCAGGAGTTTTCCAGGCGGCTTGCGTCGCATCACATAGGTCTTGCCCGGCGTGATGAGCTGGTAGGTCGGGTTCGACTGGCCGCCCTTGAACTGGCGTACGCTCAGTGGGCCGCGATAGCCCTCGACATGAGCCTGCATCCAGGCGGCCAGGGCCGCCTCATCGAACCTGTGGGAGTCTGAGACCTCCTTGGTGCCCGAGAACAGTTCGGTTGGGCTCGGCTCGCTCATGAGGCTCCTTCCGCACGCCTGTCGCCTGAGCCCGGCGGCGTCCCGCCGGATCAGGGGATGAAACATGTCTGTCTGCTAAACACCTTTCAGGGTGAAAGGTCGAGCAGTTTTGTGCCCTCAGCCCCGCCGCAGGGCCCGCCAGCCGATATCACGCCGGCAGAAGCCGTCCGGCCAGTCGATCCGGTCGACGGCGGCGTAAGCGCGGTCGATCGCCTCCTGAAGCGTCGGGCCGGTCGCGGTGACGCTGAGGACGCGTCCGCCATTGGCGATGATCTGCCCGTCGCGACGGGCCGTTCCGGAATGGAAGATCGTGACCCCCGGCATGGCCCCGGCCTCCTCAAGCCCGCCGATCACACCGCCCCTGCGTGGCTCTCCCGGATAGCCTTCGCCCGCCAGAACAACGCTGACCGCCGGCTCGGCGAAGCGCTCAAGGCGCCGGCAGTCCCCGAGGCCGCCCGCCGCGCAGGCCAGAAGCTGCGGCAGGGGATCCTCGCGCAGCCGGGTCATGATGACCTGACATTCCGGGTCGCCGAAACGGCAGTTGTACTCCACCACGCGCGGGCCATGCTCGGCGTCGATCATCAGGCCGACAAACAGGACGCCGCGATAGGGCCGGCCCTCGCTCTTCATGCCGAGGACGGTTGGCGTGACGATGGCGTCCATCACCCTCTGCTGCATGGCTGCGTCGAGCACAGGGGCGGGCGAATAGGCGCCCATGCCGCCGGTGTTGGGGCCGGTATCGCCTTCACCGACGCGTTTGTGGTCCTGCGCGCCAGCCAGGGGCACGGCGGTCTCCCCGTCACAGAGGGCGAAGAAGCTCGCCTCCTCGCCCTGCATGAACTCCTCAATCACCAGCCGTGCGGACGCCTCGCCAAAGCGTCCGGCGAGCATGGCGTCGATCTCCGCGCAGGCTTCAGCCTCGCTTCCGGCGATGATGACGCCCTTGCCCGCCGCCAGCCCGTCAGCCTTGAGCACATAGGGGGGCGCGCCAAGCTCCCGGAGGAAGGCCTTGGCCTCACCCGCAGAATCGGCGCTGAAGACGGCGTAGCGGGCCGTTGGAATGTTATGGCGCTGCATGAACGCCTTGGAGAAGGCCTTTGATCCTTCCAGTATGGCGGCGCTGGCCGAGGGACCGAAGACGGGAATATCAACAGCGCGCAGACGGTCGGCCAGTCCCAGGACCAGAGGCGTTTCCGGGCCGACGATCACCAGGTGCGGCCGCTCGAGCCGGGCGAGGGCCACAAGGCCATCGATGTTGTCGGCCGCCACCGGTTCGCAGCGCGCGATCGCGGCGATGCCCGGATTGCCGGGCGCGGCCACCAGGCTTGTCACCCGCGGGCTCTGCCTGAGGCGCCAGGCCAGGGCGTGTTCGCGGCCGCCGCCGCCGATGATGAGGATCTTCATGCTTCGCCTTCCGGCCGCCCGCCCCGCAACCGGGGCAGGCCCGCATTAATGCGCCCGCCCCCTCAAAACAAGGCGCCGGGCCCGTGCCCGCGGCTGGCGCCGCCGGCGCCTTCGGGGATGCTTCAGTCATCGCTTCAGCCAGCTATAGTGGGTCATGGATGACGTCGCCGAATCAGAAGGTTTTGCCGGTCCTGGCGGCCCGGAGGGTCCTTGCGCCGAGATGACCGTCTCCGAGCTGGCCGGCGCCCTCAGGCGGACGGTTGAGGGCGCTTATCCCTTCGTGCGCGTGCGCGGCGAGCTCGGCCGTGTCGTGCTGGCGCGGTCCGGACATCTTTACTTCGACATCAAGGACGAGAGCGCGCAGCTTAATTCGGTGATGTGGAAAGGCGGGGTCCAGAAGCTTTCCTTCCGGCCCGAAGAAGGCCTCGAGGTCGTCGCCGAAGGCCGCCTGTCGACCTATCCGGGGCGCTCGAGCTACCAGCTGATCGCCGACCGGATGGCGCCGGCCGGTCTTGGCGCGCTGATGCAGCTTCTTGAGGAGCGCAGAAAGAAGCTGGCGGCCGAGGGCCTGTTTGCGCCCGAGCGCAAGAAGCCGCTGCCATTCCTGCCGGCCGTGATCGGGGTTGTCACAAGCCCGACCGGAGCGGTGATACGCGATATCCTGCACCGGGTGCGCGACCGGTTCCCGGTGCATGTCATCATCTGGCCGGCGCTGGTGCAGGGCGAGAAGGCGGCCGGAGAGGTCGAGGCGGGCATCCGCGGCTTCAACGCCCTTCCGGCCGGCGGGGCGATCCCGCGGCCCGACGTCATCATCGTCGCGCGCGGGGGCGGATCGATTGAGGATCTCTGGCCGTTCAACGAGGAGCGGGTGGCGCGCGCGGCGGCCGCCTCGGTCATTCCGCTGATATCCGCCATCGGGCATGAGAGCGACACCACCCTCATCGATTACGCCTCTGACCGCCGGGCGCCGACCCCGACGGGCGCTGCAGAAATGGCGCTGCCGGTGCGCGCTGAGCTCATCGCGCATGTCGACGGGCTGGGTGGCCGGCTGAGCCGCCGCATGCTGGGCTCGCTGGACCGGGCCAGGCTCGAGGTGCGCTCGGCGGCGGCCCGGCTTCCCAGGCCGGACGCGCTCCTCGCTCGGGCGCGTCAGCGGCTGGATCTGGCGGCCCAGCGCTTTGGCGGATCCCTCTCGCGCATGGTGGCGCGCAAGCGCAGCCGCTTTGATCTGGCTGGCGGCGGCCTTCGGCCGGCGGGTCTGCGACGCGAGCTTCACGCCCGCCGTCATGATGTGCGCTCGCTCGCGGCCCGTCTTGATCCGGCCGCCGAGCGGGCCGTGCGGGCGCTGCGCGAGGCGCTGGCCGGGCAGACCCGCATGCTGCAGTCCGTCTCCTATGAGCGCGTACTGGCGCGCGGGTTCGCCCTGGTGGCGCGTGAGGACGGGGCCCTGGTGCGCACGGCGGCCAGTCTTGCCGAGGGCGACCGGCTGATGCTGCGTTTTGCCGACGGGGCGCGCCCTGCGATTGCTGGCCCCGCTACGCCCTCGTCCGGGCCGGCTATACCCTCATCCGGAGATGTGTCCGGGACAGACAGGCCGGACGCGGGCGCTGATCCGGCGCCGCCGCTGCGGGCGCGTACGCGCGGCCGCAGGCGCACGGGCGATGATGGCCAGCAGGGCGATCTGTTCTAGGCGCTGAGCCGCATGAGGGCTCAGGCGCCAAGCCGTTTGACGAACCATTCCGTCAGATGCGCCCATACATTGCGGTCGGCCTCATCTTCCACGCCATGTTCGAGATTGGGGTTGTCGTTGATCTCGATGACCATGGGCCCCTCCGGACCTGACTTGAGATCGACCCCGTAAAAGCCGTCTCCGATCAGGTTGGCGGCGCGGACGGCGACATCGACGATGTCAGCAGGCGCTTCAGCGACGCGGATGGTCTTGTGCCCGCCCTCGATCGCAGCGCCTGTCTCGGAGTGCTTGATGATCTGCCAGTGGCCGCGGGCCATCTTGTACTGGCAGACAAAGAGGGGCCGGCGGTCGAGCACGCCGATGCGCCAGTCGAACTCGGTGGGTACGAACTTCTGGGCGATGCACAGATCGGACTCCTGCAGGAACGCCGCCACGGTCTCGGACAGTTCCTGCATGGAGGAGGCCTTGCGGATGCCGCGCGAGAAGGAGCCGTCGGGGATCTTGAGAACAACCGGGAAGCGGAGACGGTCGGCGACCTCCTCGAGGTTGGTCTTGTCCTGGATGATCATGGTCTCGGGGGCCGGCAGCCCGGCGCCTGTCAGTCTCTCCCAGAGATAGACCTTGTTGGTGCAGCGTATCATCGAGACCGGATCATCAATGACGGGCATGCCCTCGGCGACCGCCTTGCGGGCGAAGCGGTAGGTATGGTTGCGCAGTGAGGTCGTCTCCCGGATCATCAGCGCATCGAACTGGGCGAGGCGGTTGAAGTCCTTGCGGGTGACCGGTTCGATCTCCACGCCGTCGCGCTCGGCCTGGCGCGCCCAGTGCTGCAGGCTTTCAACGTTGGAGGGGGCGAGTTCTTCGGCCGGATCGTGAAGGACCGCGATGGACCATTTGGGAATGGTGCGGGCGCGCGGACTTTTCCAGGCGCGTTCGGTGTAGGCGGTGAGGGCGCTCACGAAGAGGCCCATCTCCTCTTCCTCGAGCCGGGTGAACGGCGTCAGGCGGATGCGCTTCAGGCGGTCTTTGCCGGGCGCGCCATTGGGCTGGAGGGTGACGACCACGACAGGCGCCCTGTACCAGTCGAACAGCTGCCGGCCGAAACGGCGGAAGCGGTCATCGGCGACTTCCCCGAAGCAGACGACCAGCCGCTCGGGGGCCGGGCGTTCAGGCTCGCGGGCGAGGCCCTTGTCAAACAGTTCTTCGAGGATGGAGGCCGTATCGTCAGGAATATCGCGGTCATGCAGGTCCAGCAGCGTCTCGACGGTCGGGACGACGCGGTGGCCGCGCGCTTCGGCGAGGAGTGAGGCGTAATAGCCGTCCGTCTGGTAGTTGTAGCTGCGCGACAGGTTGATGATCTTGGGCCGGGCGCCGGATAAAAGCCGGGGCTGCAGGACATAATCGCGGGTGGTCATCATGCGGAATGGCGCGCCCAGGGCGGCCAGGTCCCGCAGGTCGTCGGCGATCAGGATCCAGTCATAGGTCAAAGTATTTCAGCATCCTGATTGCGCCCCAGCCATCGGAGTAGAAACCCGGCTCGACCTCGAAGCACTTATAGCCATAGCCATGATAGCGCTTCAGCAGGGGATAGTTCGTCTCCTTGATCTCAAGATTGAGGCGCGGGATGGCGTTGGCTGTGCAGAACGCCTCGACATGGCGGAACAGGAGCTCGCCAAGGCCTCGGCCCTGACAGGCGGGGGCGACCGCCAGACTGTCAAAACCGGCCGCTTCTTCCTCGATGATGAGATGCGCATAGCCGAGGATCTGGCCATCCTCATGGACGCAGAAGACGGCGGCGCCCGCATGATCAAGCGCCTCCTCAAAGTCCTGGCGCGTCAGCATCTTGTCGGCATAGCCGGCGGCGAAGCAGGCGTGTTCGATGGCCAGGAGCGCATCGATGTCGCCGTGCTGCATGTCGCGTATAGCTGGCGTCAGACAAAGCCCCCTGGTGTCACGTGGCGGCCGAACCCCACCGGCCTGTGGTTGGTCCAGACCGTCATTTAACGCGGCCTGTCATGTGTTCCGGCCTGGCAGTTATCACAGGGTGTCATTTATCACAGGATGACATTTATCAGGGGGTGTCATTTATCACGGCGTGTCATTTGTCTGCGTCGTTGTGTTTATTAAACGGACGACGGCAGACTCGCCGCATTACTACCAATCCCGCCGGGCTGTCGATAGAGCCGGCCTCAGCTGTTCTTTGAGGAGACGACGTCATGCGCACCGCGCACTGGACAGGCCTCGCCCTGGGGGCGCTCTCGGGCCTCGGCCTGGCGGTGGCGGTGTTCCTGTTTATCGCCCCGGACACGTGGACGACGGGGGCGGTTCGGCTCGATGACAAGCTGCTGCATGTGCTTGCTTTCGCCTGCCTGGCTGGCCCGGGGGTCATCGCCCTTCCCGGGCGCTATCTCTGGTTCTGGATGGGGCACATGGCCGTCCTGGCCGCCGGGATCGAATGGGTGCAGGCGAACACCGACTTTGGCCGCTCCGGGGATGTTGCTGATATCCTTGCCGACCTTGCCGGTCTTGCACTGGCCTTCCTGGCGGGCCGCTGGATCAGGCGGCGTCTGGGTCTCACCGATGAGGCGCCTAACGGCCCAGAAGCTGGGCCGCCCGTTCAGCGAAATACGTAATGACCCCGCACGCGCCCGCCCGCCGGAACGCCGACAGGGTTTCCAGGATGGCGCGGTCTTCATCCAGCCAGCCGGCCGCCACGGCGGCCTTGATCTGCGCATACTCCCCGGAAATCTGGAAGGCGAGGGTTGGCATGCCGAACTCGCTTGAGACGCGGTGGATGATGTCCAGGTAGGGCAGGCCCGGCTTGACCATCACCATGTCGGCGCCTTCCTGAATGTCCAGAGCGACCTCGCGCAGCGCCTCTTCGGCGTTGGCGAAGTCCATCTGATAGGTTTTCTTGTCTCCCCTGAGCACCGAGGCTGTGCCCACCGCGTCCCGATAGGGCCCATAGAACGCCGAGGCGTATTTGGCGGCGTAAGAGAGGATCATGGCGTTCTCATGCCCTTCCTCATCGAGCCGGTCGCGGATGGCGCCGATGCGTCCATCCATCATGTCGGAGGGTGCAAGGATGTCGGCGCCGGCGCGGGCCTGGACGAGGGCCTGCTCGACAAGCACGGAGACGGTCTCGTCATTGAGGACATAGCCCGTCTCATCGAGCAGTCCGTCATGGCCGTGGCTTGTAAACGGATCGAGGGCCACATCACAGGCGATGCCGACCTCGGGGGCTGCGGCCTTCATGGCCTGGATGACGGTCGGAACGAGGCCGTCGGGGTTGATCGCCTCGTCCCCGCCTTCATTCTTACGGGCCGGGTCGATATGAGGAAAAACGGCGATCAGCGGTATGCCGAGCTCGCGTGCCCGTATGGCGGCCCGGGCCGCCTCATCGACGCTGAGGCGGTCAACGCCGGGCATGGTCTTGACCGGGATACGCGCTTCGGGTCCGTCATGGACGATCATGCCCCAGACGATGTTATCCGGGCTCGGACGCGTCTCCCGGGTCAGGCGGCGCGACCAGTCATGCTGGCGCAGGCGGCGCAGACGCGTGGCCGGATAGGCGCCGGTAATCATGGACTTGGGCATCAGGACCTTCCTCTGAGCCGACAGGCGGCTCACAGGTAGCCCCAAGCGGCCGGCCTGTCACCCGCAGCGGTTCAGGCCTGAACGATCAGGTGCGCCGGGCCCGGCAGGAGGCGGCCGACGACGGCGGTCTGGCTGAGCCCGCAGGCGCGCGCGCTGGCTATGAGGGCGTCTGCTCCGGCCGGATCGGCGGCGATGAGCAGGCCGCCGCTGGTCTGAGGGTCGCACAGAAGGTCGATCCGCCAGGGCTCGAGGCTGTCGGGGGCTGTGATATCGGCGCGATAGCTCGCCCAGTTGCGCCCGGAGGCGCCCGTGCGCACGCCGGCCCTGACCAGTTCTCCGACGCCCGGAAGCAGCGGTGGATCGGCGCTGATCTGCGCGGTAAGCCCGGCCCCGCGCGCCATCTCGAGGGCGTGGCCGGCCAGTCCGAAGCCTGTCACGTCGGTCATGGCGTGCACGAACGGATTGAGGCCCAGATCCCGCCCGAAGGTATTGAGCTGCGTAGTGGAGGCGATCATCGCCTCATAGCAGGCGTCGTTCAGCCGGCCCTGCTTGAGGGCGGCGCTGTAGATACCCACACCGAGGGCCTTGGTCAGTATGAGGACATCGCCGGGCCGGCCGGTGCGGTTGCGCAGCAGGCGGTCGGGGTGCACCAGGCCGAGGGCGACAAGGCCATAGATCGGCTCCTGGCTGTCGATGGAATGGCCCCCGGCGACCGGAATGCCGGCCTCCGCGCAGATCGACGCCCCGCCTTCGAGAACGGCGCGTATGGTGGCGACAGGCAGGACGCTGACCGGCATGCCGCAGATGGCGAGGGCGAATATGGGCGAGCCGCCCATGGCGTAGATGTCGGAGAGGGCGTTGGCGGCGGCGATGCGGCCGAAGGTGTAGGGATCATCGACGACCGGCATGAAGAAGTCGGTTGTGGCCACCAGGGCCTGTTCATCATTGAGCCGCCAGACGGCCGCGTCGTCGGAGGTTTCTGCGCCCACCATCAGGCGCGAGACGGGCGCGGCGGCCGGCAGCGTGGCGAGAATCTCGGCGAGGACGCCCGGGGAGAGCTTGCAGCCGCAGCCGCCGCCATGGGCGAGCGAGGTGAGCCTGATCTCCTGCGTCATGGGGAACTCCTTGCGGGGTGGGTCGGGTCTGATAGCAGGATGACCGACGGGCCGACAGTGCGGTCCCCTGGGGTCACTGCTGCGCGATGTCCAATCCTGGCGCCACCCGAGATGTTCGTCCTGAGGCGCTCGGGGCCTTCGACAGGATCATCGATGTGCGCAGTCCCGGAGAGTTCGCCGAGGATCATATTCCCGGCGCAGTCAATCTGCCCGTTCTTGATAATGAGGAGCGCGCCCGGGTCGGGACGACCTATGTGCAGGAATCGCGTTTCCTGGCGCGTCGCCTGGGGGCGGGTCTGGTGGCGGCCAATATCGCCCGCCACCTGGAGACGGCGCTGGCGCAGGAGGGGCCGGGGTTCCGGCCGCTCGTCTACTGCTGGCGCGGCGGGCAGCGCTCGGGCGCCATGGCGCTGGTGCTGGCGCAGGTGGGCTGGCGCGTGATGGTGCTGGAGGGGGGCTATAAGACCTACAGGCGCGCCGTGCAGACGCGGCTCTACGAGGAGGCCTGTCATCACCGCTTCGTTCTTCTTGAGGGCGGCACGGGCTGCGCCAAGACCGAGCTCCTGGGCCGGCTGGCGGCGCGCGGCGTTCAGGTCCTCGATCTGGAGAAGCTGGCGCATCACCGCGGCTCGCTGTTCGGCGCGCTGGCGGACGCGCCCCAGCCGTCACAGAAGAGCTTTGAATCGGCCCTGCTGCATGCCCTTGATGGCATGGATGTCTCGCGTCCTGTTCTGGTTGAGGCTGAGTCAAACAAGATCGGCGCGCGGACCCTGCCGCCGGCGGTCTGGCGAGCGATGCAGGCGGCGCCCGCCATTCTCGTCTCAGCGCCCATCTCGGCGCGTGCGGCCTATCTGGCGGCGTGCTATCCCGACATCATTGCGGATGGGGAGCGCCTCGAGCGGGTCCTCAGCCGGCTTGAGGTTTATCCCGGCCGCCGGCTGCTGGAGAACTGGCGCGGTCTGGCCGCCGAGGGCGCCTATGTCGAGCTGATCCGGCAGGTGGTGGAGCTGCACTACGACCCCTCCTATGAGCGCCAGGCCCGGCGCAGCGAGCGCCAGCGCCTCGCCCGGCTGGATCTTGAGGATCTGAGCGATCAGAGCCAGTCACAGGCGGCCGGCCGGATTGCTGAGATCCTGGAGGGCTGGCGGCCCTGAAAGCCCAATGAAAGCCCAATGCAAGCCCAATCAAAGCGCTCTGACAGCGCCATCGCCCGGCCGCCTCAGCGACCGCGCCTGACCCTGCGCTGCATGAAGCAGCGCAGACGCACGTCCATGGTGTGTTTCTGAAGCTCGCGGATCTCTTCCTGCCAGTCCTGCAGGCGCCAGGAGGGCACCTCGCGGAAGCCGAGGCGCCGGTAGAAGGGCCCGTTCCAGGGAATCTTGCGGAAGGTCGACAGCGAGACGCGCAGGAAGGCGCGCGCCTCGGCCTCCTGGAGGCAGCGGCGCACGAGGCGCGAGCCAATGCCGCGGCGGCCATGGCGGGGCAGCACTGAGAGCTGGTCGAGATAGAGGTCCTCGCCGCGGTCCGAGCACAGGGCAAATCCCACAAGCTCCTCACGGTCATCCACGGCGACCCAGACGAGGCCCTCGCCGAAGCCGCGGCGCAGGCGGTCCTCCGGGATCGGCTCGGTGGGCTCGCCCAGCGGGCCAAAGTCAATAAGGCCCAGCCCCCGGAACAGGGTGGCCGAGGCCAGGTCGATATTCTGCAGCTCCCCGATCTCGTTGCCGCGGGCGGGCCGCAGTCGATAGAGGGGCGCCGGTTCGGAGATTAAACTCGCCATGGGAGGTGATGGCCTGCAGCGTTTCTGTTTATGGACCGGAAGTCGGGTCGGCTGGAACTGGCACCGGTATGAGAGGCCCGTTATGAATAGCCTGTGAACCAGAGGCGGAACAGGCCGGATGACAGACTTAAGCGCTGAACAGATTCTGATTCGACAGACGGCGGCAGACTTCGCCGCGGAAAAACTCAGGCCTTTTGCCTCAGAGTGGGACGAAAAGAAGCATTTTCCTGTGGACGTGATCCGGGAGGCGGCCGGGCTGGGCTTTGCCGGCCTCTATGTCCGCGACGATGTCGGCGGCTCCGGTCTCAGCCGCTTTGATGCGGTTCTCGTCTTCGAGCAGCTCTCGCAGGGCTGTATTGCGACGGCCGCCTATATCTCCATCCACAACATGTGCGCCTGGATGATCGACCGCTTCGCGAGCGATGAGATGCGCCGCGAATGGCTGCCGCAGCTGAATACGATGGAGTGGCTGTCATCCTACTGCCTGACCGAGCCGGGCTCGGGCTCGGATGCGGCCGGTCTCAAGACGCGGGCCGTGCGCGATGGCGGGGATTATGTTCTCAACGGATCCAAGCAGTTCATCTCGGCCGCCGGCGTGAGCGATGTCTACATCGTCATGGCGCGCACCGGGGCCGACGGCGCGCGGGGCATATCCGCCTTTATTGTGAAGCGTGAGGACAGGGGCGTGTCCTTTGGCGCCAATGAGAAGAAGATGGGCTGGAACGCCCAGCCGACGCGCCAGGTGGTGCTCGAGGATGTCCGCATTCCCGCCAGCCGTCGTATTGGCGCGGAGGGGGATGGGTTCCGTTTCGCCATGGCCGGCCTCGACGGCGGCCGGCTGAACATTGCCGCCTGCTCGCTGGGCGGCATGCAGGAGGCTCTCGACCGCGCCCTGGCCTACAGCCGTGAGCGCCGGCAGTTCGGGCAGGCGATCGCCGATTTCCAGGCCAGCCAGTTCAGGCTGGCCGACATGGAAACCGAAACCCAGGCGGCGCGCATGATGCTCTACCAGGCCGCCCGCGAGCTCGATGCGGGCGGAGCCATCGCGACGCGCTGGTGCGCGATGGCCAAGCGCTTTGTCACCGACACCGGCTTCAAGGTCGCCAATGACGCCCTGCAGCTGCACGGCGGCTATGGCTATCTCAGCGATTACGGCGTCGAGCGCATCGTGCGCGACCTGCGCGTGCATCAGATCCTTGAAGGGACCAATGAGATCATGCGCGTCATCATCTCGCGCGACATGCTGCGGCAGTAGCCGGGTCTGCACGCCTTGCGGCGCGCACGCTGCGGGACCTGTCAGGCCGCGTCCCTGATGAGGCCGGCCCGGGCGGGCCTGGCGACCCATTGTGGCGCCGGGCCGGGCTGGTCCATAAGAGGGCCACTGACCGGGTCCGGCGGCGGGGGCGCGCGAGGCTGTTCCTGAGGGAGGACTGAATGGCTGACGTCGTCACCTATCGCCAGGGCGTTGCCGGGCGGATCACGCTCAACCGGCCAGAGGCGCTGCACGCTCTTAATGAAGAGATGTGCCTGGCCATGGACGCGGCCCTGCGCCAGTGGGCTGAGGATGACGAGGTTGAGGTGGTCATTGTCGACCACCAGGCCGGCACGCGCGGCTTCTGCGCAGGCGGGGACATCCGCATGCTGGCTGAAAGCGGGGCTGCGGACGGTTCGGCGGCGCAGTCCTTCTTTCGCGCCGAATACAGGCTCAATGTGCGCATCAGGAACTATCCCAAGCCCTATGTCGCGTTCATGGACGGGGTCGCGATGGGCGGCGGGGTTGGCGTTTCCGTGCATGGCAGCCACCGCGTCGCTAGCGAGCGGACGCTGTTCGCCATGCCGGAGACGGGCATCGGACTGTTCCCCGATGTCGGAGGGGGGTGGTTCCTGCCGCGTCTGGGCCCGCCCCTGGGCATGTGGCTGGCGCTGACGGGCGAGCGGCTCAAGGGGGGCGATGTCTGCGCGGCAGGGGTGGCGACGCACTATGCTGAGAGCGGGGTTCTGGAGGCGCTGAAGGCGCAGGTCTGCGAGGGCGGGCTTGCGGTCCTTGAGGCGATGGAGTGGGACGCTGCGGGCTCCTTCGAACCGCACCGGGCTGTCATCGAGAGCTGTTTCTCGGCTGGCAGCGTGGAGGAGATCATGATCGCTCTTGAGCAGATCCCGGAGCAGAACCCATCGGCGGCATGGGCCCGGCGACAGCTTGAGGTCCTGCGCACCAAGAGCCCGCGGACGCTGAAGGTCACACACCGGCAGCTGACCGAGGGCCTGAGGATGGCGAGCTTTGAGGACAATATGCGCATGGAGTTCCGCATCGGCTGCCGGCAGGTGCACAGCCATGACTTCCAGGAGGGCGTGCGCGCCGTGATCATCGACAAGGACAATGCGCCCCGGTGGAACCCGGCGAGCCTTGCCGGCGTCAGCCAGGAGATGGTGGATGCAGTCTTCGCTCCCCTGGGCGAGGGCGAGCTGACATTTTGAATAGCAGGACGGGCGCCTGGCAGGACCGGCGAGTGGTGAGAGGACCAGGCGGTCAGGAAGCGCCAGGGTTCAGAACCGCCGCCCGCTCCCTCTGACAGGCCCTGTATCAGCCCCTCGTCCCGAGGTCCTTAAGTCTGAGGTCCTTAAGCCTGAGGTCTTCAAGCCTGAGGTGCTTACGAATGTCGCCCGGCAGGCCTGTTCCTGCGTGCAGGCGGCATGCGCCTGCACGCAGGGAGGTCTCAGCTCGAGGGGCCTGTGGTCTGGGCGTGTCCTTTCGGATCGCCCTCCGTCATGGCTTCCTGAACGGCGTTGCCGTCATCATCGAGCGCGCCTGTGGGAAGCTGCTGAGCGCCCCAGTGCCAGAGTATGGTCAGCGGGAACATCGCCAGCACGGCGACGATCATCGCCCATTTCAGGGAGAACTGGCTGACCATGGCGTCTGTTGAACCGATAAAGGGCAGCGTCGTTGTTACGAACGCCCCTGCATGGGTGAGCCAGTCGCTGACAATGCCGACGACGGTGGGGCCTGTTCCGAGGCCGATCATGTTCAGGATGAAGAACAGAACCGCCGAGGACATGGCCCGCATGGAGGCCGGCACCAGGTGATGGGTGATCGCCAGTGAGGGGCCCAGATACATCGCCGCCGTGGTGATGGCGGGGAAGTAGAGAACCAGCGAGAGCTCAGGGGTCGGCGCCAGCATGGAGAGGATGAACAGCGGTGCGCCGATCAGCTTGCCCCACATGGGCACCCAGAGGAACCAGCGCCGGTCTTTTGCGCCGAGCCGGTCGGCGAGGACGCCGCCCCATATGGTGCCGATCATGCCCCCGACGCCGGAGACGGTGCCGTACATGATGCCGATCTCGGTCGAGCTCATGCTGACGCAGTCAGCGGCGCCGGCCTGGCAGAAGCCGACCGCGGCCTGCAGATCGGGCATGCTCCAGGCGCCCAGATACTTGCCTGTCTCTTCGTTGAAGACGCCATAGGTGCGCTGCAGGAAGGAGGGCATCCAGTTGCCAAGGCCATAGGTAACGAACGTGCCCGCGCCCGTGGCGAGAGAGTAGTAGCGGAAGGATTTAAGCGCCCATAGCCGGCGGAAGGATTCCACGAAGGTGATCTTGGCGGTTGTGGGCTTGATGCCTGAGAGCCCCCGGATCGGCTCTTTCATGGTCGTCCAGGTGACCAGGGCGAAAAGGACGCCGGGAATGCCGACAAAGAAGAAGGCTTCGCGCCAGGTGAAGGCGTCTGACAGCCAGCCGCCCAGATAATAGCCCAGCAGCGTGCCGGCATAGAGACCGGCCGAATAGATGGCGAGAGCGCGGCCGCGTTTTTCCTTCTCGTAAAGGTCCGAGATCATGGCGTGGGCGGGCGGGCTGCCGCCGGCTTCACCCAGGCCCACGCCCATGCGTGCGAGCAGCAGCGTCAGATAATTGGTTGCCAGCCCGCACAGGGCGGTAAAGCCGCTCCACACGGCCAGGGAGACGACCACGACGCCCTTGCGGCTGGTGGAATCGGCGATGCGGGCGACCGGAATGCCGAAGGTGCAGTAGACGACGGCGAAGGCGAGGCCGGTCATCGTCCCCAGCTGCCAGTCGAGCAGTTTGAGGTCGGCCTTAATGTCTTCCTGCAGAATGTTGACGATCTGCCTGTCGATGAAGTTGAAGATATAAACGATAAACAGGATCGTGAGCGCATAGGTCCGGTGTTTCCGGGCCTGCTCCATAGTCGTGATCTTACCTGGCGACAGAAACGCCATTGAGAACTCCCTCCCACGCTGGCGGTCGCTGATCATCTTATCCGCCGGAGCAAATCCTTCCCAGAAGCGCCCCTTCCTGTCTATGTAAAACCGCGTCCCGTCTGAGGGCGAGGTGCGGCTTTTGGCCGGATCTGGCCGGTCTTAAGCTGGCCCGCCCTCACCGGGGCTGAGCCTGGCGCCGGCAAGGGAACACACAGGCCGGCAGGCGCGGCGAGGCCGGACTGCCTGCGGGGGGTAAACTTGACGGGCTGGCGCCGGGAAGACTATGACCGGCCCCCGATCTACTGTTTCCGGGCGATTAGCTCAGCGGGAGAGCACTCCCTTCACACGGGAGGGGTCGCAGGTTCAATCCCTGCATCGCCCACCATCCATTTTTCATGCCATGAGAGTCGGCCAACGCATTGAAAGGTGAGGCCATTTCGGCGGTTCTAAACCCCGAATTCCGGTCGTATTGCAGGTTGCTCGAAAATGCGATTTTGAGCACCGCCCTTTGGTGGTCCAACCGCCCCGAAGCCCACAGTTTCCAAGGGTTTCCTAAGAACGTCAGCGCGGTTCTAAGTGAATCGTCGAAACTGCGCGGCGGCTTGCCCGAATTGGCTATTTTTTCGGCCAGCGCGAGCTTCTCCAGGCTCAGAAGATCGATCCGCTGCTCCATCGCTTCGAACACCGTCTGGCTTTTCGGTTCGACGATGCGGTCCAGCAGCAAGCCAATCTGGCGCTCGGTATCCGCCAACTTGCTCCGCTATGCGTCAGCGCGCTCACCGCTCTCGACGAAGCGGCGCTCCCACCCGCGTTTGAACATGCCAACGGCGATGCGAAAGAGCTTCTCGGTGGTGACGTGCCCCCGGAAACCTGGACCGTTTTGAGCTAGAGTTTTTCGCCGTATTTTCCCTGGCTGGGAGGAGCGAGGCGATGAGCCGAAGGCCGGCGCAGCCAACGCATCGAAGTTCACGGACGCGCAGAAGGCGTTCGTCATCAAGCAAGGTGAAGAGGGCGTTCCGGTGGCGGCGTTCATCGCCGAGCATGGCGAGGTCGGCGGCAAGCTGGTCGAGTATTTCGGCCACCTGGATGCGGCGCGCGAGGCGATCGAGGATCACTATGCGGGCGAATACAAATCGCTGGCCGATTTCGCGCAGGAGCTGACCGAGCAGAGCACTGAGATTCCCAAGGCGCTGGAACACTACATCGACTGGGAGCGCATGGCGCGTGACCTAGAGGTCAATGACGTGCTCGCCATCGAGACGGGGTTCGAGTGCGTCTACGTCTTCTGGAGGCACTGATTTGCGGAGATTACGCTGTCCTTCGCGCACCTATTTGCCCGAAGTGCGCGCTCAGAGAGGCTTATCCCCTCATCGAGGGTGGTAGGCCGGATAGAACCAGGGCGTTCAGCCGCTCTAAAATGATCGGCTATAGGCTATCATTTTCTTGACATTTGATCGGTTATAGGGCATCATAATCTAGAAGGATGATCGGATATGACCACTCAAACTACCCCCGAGGCGCTGGCCCGCAAGCACTTGGACAAGGCGCTGACCCCATTTCGGGAGGCGCTCGCCCAGCCGCGTCCGCCTAAAGGCTGGGTGCGAGCCATCCGTGACGCCCTTGGCATGACCAGTCGCCAGCTTGCGGCCCGCATGGGCTTTTCGCAATCGACCATCACTGGCCTGGAACAGGGCGAGGAAGCTGAAACCGTCACGCTCAAGACGCTTCGCCAAGCCGCCGAGGCGCTCGATTGCCAGCTTGTCTATGCGCTTGTCCCAAACACCACGCTCGATGAAGTCGTGCGGACGCGCGCGCGCGCGTTGGCCCAAGAACATCTTGCCCGAATTCATCACACGATGCGCCTCGAAAATCAGGCGCTTCGCGAAGGCGAACTCGCAGCCGAGTTAGACCGCCTGACAAACTCTATTCTTGAAGGCCGCGCGAGCCGCCTGTGGGAGAGCGCATGAGCGATCCCTTATTCGATCCAGGTGATGACGCCGCAACACCGCTGGAGCCGGATGAACGCCGCCAGCTCATTCCGACCTACATCACGACGCGCGCGCAACTAAATGAAGCCGAGCAGATTGGCATCACCGCAGCAGACGAATGGGCATTCAAACGCAAGCGCGATGTGTTGAACGAGAAAGACTTGCTCGCTCTGCACAAACGCATGTTCGGCAAAGTCTGGAAATGGGCGGGCGCGTTCCGAACGACCGAGCGTAACATTGGCGTTGGACCTTATCTCATTGCAACGCAGCTTCGCATGTTGCTTGATGACGTTCGCTTCTGGATCGACAACAAGACATACGAAGCCGACGAAATCGCCGTGCGATTTCATCACAAGCTCGTCTGGATTCACCCGTTTCCGAACGGCAACGGGCGACATGCGCGATTAGCAGCCGACCTTCTTGCATTATCGCTTGGACGCCCGCGTTTCACATGGGGCAGCGCCACCTTGGTCGAAGCTGCGGACACCCGCGCGCAGTATGTCGCCGCGCTGCGAGCTGCTGATGCACACGACATTGCTCCATTGCTTGCATTTGCCAGGTCTTAGCTATGGACGAGCGACGCATGGATTTACCAGCCGCCATCAGCATTCTGGAGAAATTTACGCAAGGCGATCTCACGAGAACGCTGTCTCGATTGGAGGGGCGCGCAAGCGGATTGCATGTCGGCGCATGTGCGGACTTTTTGAGTCGCGGCGGGATCGATCCCGATGTCCTTCGGGCGGCGTCGGAGATCAAGCGCGTAGCGGGGCAGATCAACGTCACCATTCACGCGCTCGGGATTTTTATGTGCCTGCCGCACATCCTTGAGCAAGGCGAAACCGTTCAGTACGTCTCGCTCGGGGCTGGGAATACAGGCCGCAAGTTTGACTTGGAGACAAATCGCAGGATCGCCGAGTTCAAGTTCATAAGTTGGCGCGGCGGCGCGGAATCGATCCGCCAGAACGGCATATTCAAGGACTATTTCGAGCTTCTGAATGAGCCGACTGAGAAGAGAAAATATCTTTATCTATAGGGGACTCAGCACGCTCTGAAGTTTTTCAATGGAAGCCGTGCGCTTGACAGCGTGTTGAGCAAGAACGCCAAGACCAACTCTCGTTTTCGCGAGGTTTACGGCGAGCGATATTCCAAAGTTCGAGAATTTTTCGATGACCACCGAGATGCTGTCAAAGTGGAAGACGTCTCCGCCTGGGTGGCGGGACTCGTGGCGAGCGAAGATTGAAGCAGATCGCCGCCACGGGCTTATGGCCCATCGGGACGACCGCCTAACTCAGCCTGAATGTTTTCCAGGGACGCCAAGGCGTCGCGTCGCTCCGCGCTTTGCGGTGCGGATGTAGCCAGAGCGTCGAAGGTCTGACGGAGCAGCCCACGCAGTTCGGATGTGGGCCGCGCAGCGAGTTCGTATCGAGTGATGAGTTTCATGGTCTTCTCCTTTTCGAGAGCCACCCCCGATGGGCAGCGTTGGAGAAGCGCAAAATCCAAGTTCTGAAACTGGTGCATTCGTAGGAAGCGCAACGCAGTGAAGCAGGCGTGCAAACGCTTGCGCTATCGTGGTTTCGGAGTGGGATAGGTTCGATATTCAAGCGGCCGAAGGGGATGGCTGGAGAAAAGGAGAAGGTCTGAAACGTGAAGCACTGTGCGGACTTCGTTCTAGCGTTCCATGTCCGGCTCGGGTGGTCTCTCCGGCCCTTTTTTCCTGAGACGCTCGATGCGCTCGCCCGGCGAGAGCGGTTCGCGTCCTTGGGTTTTCTGAAATTCAGCGGTGGGTCGCGGCGTGGGTTTAGACGGCAGCTCTTCGATGCGCTCGAAAGCGGTTTTGGCTTTCGGAGGTTCGCCTTTTTGGATGACGCGATAATTGGCGGCGTCGCGGTGAAGATCGCGCAGCCGCTCGGCATGGCGGCTTCTTGCTTGCTGAATTTGTTGCTGGAGCGATTGGCGCTCGGCCTGTTGCGCGTGGAGGAGAGCGTGACGTTGCTCGCGGTCACGCTGGAGCGCCCAGAGCGCCTCAAGCTCATTTTGTTTGCGCAGCTTGGCGTAAGTTCCGGTGAGCCGATCCCATAGACCCGCCATGCCACGGCGCATCCGACCCGCGCGTTCGCGGGTTTCCTGTTCTTGGCGCGCTTGTTGCCCCGTATCGACTTTTGCGCGCTCGGTGGCGTGCTGTTCTTTCATTGCGCTGCGGCGCTCATCGAGCGGTGTCAATTCTTTCGCCGCTTGGGCGCGCGCTTCATCCATGTGGGATTTGAGGCGCGGGAGAATGTCGGTGGCGATGCGCTGGCGTGTTTGCTCGATACTGGCGAGATCGTCCGCTGCGCCAAGACGCGCGGTGACTTCTTTGGTTTTCTTGCCCAGCGCCTTCGGAATCGAGATTGCCTCCCCTTCGAAGGTGAAGGCGATGTGCGCGCGCCGATCGCCTTTGGCGAGGTAGAGGCCGCGTTCTTCGAGCGCCTTGGAGAAAGCGGCGCGGGAGTCCGACGCCGCCCAGCATTCTTGGATCAGGGATTTCAGCTCGCCTGCATGGCGTCCTTGCCGTTTGGCCTGTTGCCATTCATCCAGGGTGAAGTTACGCGGATCGCGCTCGTTGGAATCCATAAGCCCGCGCGGCATCTGCCAGCCGTTCTCCAGATAGAGCTGCTTTGAAACTTCGCGCAGCCTGTTCTTGAGGAAGGGCAGCGGACGCGCCGTCATGGTCTCTGGAGCAATCCGCGACCAGACCGCATGGCAATGACGGCGGCCTTCCTTCTCATGGAAGACGACGACGCGCGGCTGACCAGTGAGGCCGTCCTTTTCTTTGATGGCGGCGAGCGCCTCTTCGAAGGTCTCGATCCGCACATCTTCTTTTTGGGCGGGTTCAGCGAGACGGAAAAAAGGAATTGCTTGCATCGTGTGCCCCGACTGACTGCCTCCGCTTCGCGAAGTGCGCCGAGAAGGTCGGAGGCCATAAAGCCTCGAACCTCGTGAACTTCGACGTGCTCGTTTTCTGTTTTCTTGAGGAGGTGATCCCCAAGCTGACTAGCTCCGCCGCGCTGTGCGCGTTTGAGGATCATGGCGGCTCACCCTTCCGACCCCTGGAGGTCGGATCGCAGGCCAAGGGCGCGGAGCAATTCCTGGCGCATCAAGGCAACCTCCGCGCAGGCGTCGCGGATGGCGGTCAGGGTGTCCGGCGTGACCGGAAGGGAGCCAGTGTTCGCGGCATGGGCGAGCTGGTTCAGGTTATTGGCGAGCCGCGCCCGCCCCAGCAGAGCAAGGAGTTGACCGATGGCTTCGGGGTCTCGAACGGCTCGGCATGAACGGGCCTGGTATTCAGGCACGGGCGCACCCGAGAGCGCCTTGAGTTTTATATAGGCTCCGAGGGGGAGGCTTCCGGCCTCCCGTTCCAGCCGCGCTCGCTCCTCAAAGGTCAAACGAAGAGAGAACGGCGACGGCTTCTTATCCTTGGCTGGCAGACTAGACGCTTCGGAAAACTCAGGGGTTACAGGGGCGTCGGTCACCGTGACGCCTACCTGAAATCAGTGACATTTTGCTCTAGGTACTCGTTCCATTCTATGAGGGTCTGAAAGAGTTCGGGGTTCGAACTTTCCCCTGTCTGGCCCACCATTCCGGGTCGTGTACGGCCCTGGCCCTGGCGGCCCGGTGTTCGCCTGCAGCATCTCTCAGAGGGATGTCGCCGTCCCATTGTTCGCGCCTTCTTCCGCGCGCGCGTAGGCGCCAAGGGCGGAACTCCCTGAACGGCCGGTCCGCTCCGGCCGGTCCGCTCCGGAAGGTCCCCGGGGTCACCCTGCGCCCGCGATGGACAGCCGGTTGTCTGCTCCCCCCGATGCTCGCCCACGCTCACGTCTGAGGACAGAACAGGACGCCGGCGCTTCTGAAGACGAGAGGGCGGAAATCGCCTCCGGATGAACGCGGCGGGCGGAAAGATGGCGTCCCCGGATGCCAGAGCTGCGCCATCCGCCCTGAGGGGCGCGCCCGCGGAGGGGGTTTCGCGGGCGCGCTGGTCGCTCTGCTGTCACAAACGGCCGATAACCGCTGTCAGCCTAACGATTGTTCATCCAATCATGGCGGATCGGCTCCGTTCGCCACAATTGATCTTCAAAATTCCCCGGCTGCATCATGTGCCGCCTTAACTGCTTTCCTATCTTGACAGTACGGCGATACCGCAAAGCGGACGGCGGGAAACTGAGGGACCTACCGAGGTAAACAGGGCGATTTTCGCCTGCTGGCCTCACCGGTGTCTGGAGTGACGACATGAACGGCGATTTCTGTGACGAAGATGGCGCGCGCAAGCTGAAGGCGAAGATTGAAGAGTACTGGCTCAGCCGGGGCTTCGACGTCTCCATCAATCTGGTTGACGCTGGCTTCGTGCCGGCGATGCGATCGGCGCGGACGGACGTGCGCAGCAACATGGTCAACGGCATGCCGCCCCGCAAGAAGAGCTCACGCGCTGAACCTGGCCGGCCGGCCAGCTACGTACGCGGCGTTGGCTGAGGACGAAGAAGGCTTAGTAGAAGGTCCGGCAGGTCATTGAAGTGTCTGAACACGGCGTCGGCGCCCAGTTGCTCCGGCGCCGTGTCTGTATAGCCCAGCGCGTAGACGGCCACCGGCGCCCCGGCGGCGCGCGCTGCGTCCACATCAAAGCGCGAATCGCCGACCATCAGGCTCTGTGACGGCTCCCCGCCAGCGGCCCGGATGGCGTGAATGAAGTGGTCGGGGTGCGGTTTGCGGTTGGCGGGCTGATCCCCGCCCACAATCGCCGCGAAGCGATCCTTGAGGCCAAGCGCGCCGAGCAGCCGGACGGACAGATCCGTCTGCTTGTTTGTGCACACACACAGCCTCGCCCCGTGGGCGAGGAGGCTGTCGAGGGCGTCCGCGACGCCGGGAAAGGGCGCCGAGAGGCTCGCAATGTCGGCCGCGTTCGCCGCGAGATAGCGTTCGGTGAGATGATCCAGTCGGGCCGGATCGGGATCGACCCCGCCTGCCCTGAAGGCCCGCGCGATGAGGTTGCGGGCGCCCAGGCCGACCCAGGCGCGCACATCACTGAGCGCGGCCGGCGCTGATCCTTCCTGCGCCAGCACGTGGTTCAGGCAGCGGTGGATATCACCGATCGTATCCACCAGCGTGCCATCGAGATCGAAGGCGAGCGTATAGCCGGCAAGGGCGGTCATGCGACCTCTGGTTTTCGCGCGGATTTCACTTACAACACGGCCGCACCCGGGGGATGAAAGGCGCAGGCCATGACTGACCGTTTCGCAATCATTCTGGCCGCCGGCAAGGGCACCCGGATGAAATCGCCCCGCCCGAAAGTGCTCCATGAGGTCGGCGGGCGCAGCATGCTGGCCTGGAGCGTCGCTCTGGCGAGGGATCTGGGCTGCCGGCAGATCATCATCGTCGTCGGACCGGATATGCCCGCGCTGTCGGAGGCGGCCGCCAGGCTCGTTGGTGCGGGCAATGTCGTCATCCAGCACGAGCAGCTCGGTACGGCCAACGCCGTCGCTGCAGCGCGCGAGGCGCTGTCAGGGGCCGAGGGTCACGCCATCGTTCTTTATGCCGATACCCCGCTGGTTCCCCCCGAGGCCGGATTGCGGGCGTTCGGCGCGCTCGAGGCGGGAGCGGGCGTCTGCGTACTGGGCTTCCGCGCGCAGCTGCCCAACCGTTACGGTCGCCTGGTGACAACGGGCGAGGGCGCCCTTGAGGCGATTGTCGAGGCCAATGATGCAAGTCAGGAGCAGCTGGCGATCGAGCTGGCGAATTCCGGGGTCATGGCCGCACCCGTCAGGCTGATGTTTGACATGCTTGGCGAGGTGAAGAACGATAACGCCAAGGGCGAATACTACCTGACCGATCTTGTCGCTCTGGCGCGCCGGCGCGGCCTGCCGGCGGCTGTGGCGCACTGCGAGGAGAGCGATGTTCTCGGCGTCAACAGCCAGGCCGAGCTTGCCGTGGTCGAGGGCCTCTTCCAGGCGCGCATGCGCGAGGCCGTAATGGCCGATGGCGTAAGCCTTGTGGCGCCGCACACCGTTTTCTTCAGTTACGACACCCGCCTTGCCCCGGGCGTTACGGTTGAACCCAATGTTGTCTTTGGCCCTGGCGTCACGGTGGCGGGCGGTGCTGTCATCCGCGCCTTCTCGCATCTGCAGGGCGCCCGCGTCGGCGAGCAGGCCGAGGTCGGGCCCTATGCGCGGCTGAGGCCGGGCGCTGTGATCGGCCGGCAGGCGCATATCGGCAATTTCGTCGAGGTGAAGAATGTCGAGGTGGGAGCGGGCGCCAAGGCCAACCATCTGTCCTATCTCGGCGACGGGCAGATCGGGGCGGGCGCCAATATCGGCGCCGGCACGATTTTCTGTAACTATGACGGCTTCTTCAAGTATCGCACCGTGATCGGCGAGGGCGCCTTCATCGGATCCAACAGCGCCCTGGTGGCGCCCGTAAGTGTAGGCGCGGGCGCTTATGTCGGCTCCGGCTCAGTCATCGTCAGCGATGTGCCCGCAGACGCCCTGGGGCTGGCGCGGGGACGCCAGGCCAACAAGGAGGGCTGGGCGCGCACCTTCCGGACGGCGCGCGCGCAGGCCAAGGCCGCCGGCGCCAAGCCCGACGGGGCGGTCTGAGAGCGCCGCCGGATGCGCGGGGTCAGCGGCCGGTAAAACGTGGCGCGCGCTTTTCCACAAAGTGGGCCACGCCCTCACGGAAGTCTTCCGAACGGAAGCTGGGCGGCATGTCGGCGTTCGCCGACTCGATCGCCTGGCCCAGCGTCTGGAACTGCGCGTTCCAGATCTCGCGTTTCATTTCGCGCAGCGAGCGTGGGGAGACCTCGCTGGCCAGCATGCTGGCGTAGGCCCGGACATCCTGCTCGAACGTGGCGGCGGGAAGGACGCGGCTGACCAGCCCCATCGCCTGGGCTTCAGCGGCGGTAATGACGCGGGCGCTGTAGAGGAGGTCGGCGGCGTTGCTGAACCCGATGAGCCGCGGCAGGAGCCAGGAGATGCCATGTTCGGCCACGAGGCCGCGGCGCGAGAAGGCGGTGGTGAACTTGGCGGTGTCGGCGGCGAAGCGGATATCGCAGTAAAGCGACATGATGAGGCCAAGACCTGCGGCCGATCCGTTGATGGCGGCGATGATCGGTTTGGGAACGGCCGGGAAATACGAATACTGCTTCTGGAAATTCTCGTTCGAGGACGCATCCCAGGGCGCGGCCGCATCGACCGCCGAGCGGGAGGTGGCTGCATCCCCCGACTGGATGGTCTGCAGCATGCCCATGTCGGCTCCGGCGCAGAAGCCCCGGCCCGCCCCGGTGAGTATGATGACCCGCACGGCGTCATCGGCGGCGGCCATCTTCATGGCGGCGCGCACCTCCTGCTCCATCTGTGCGCGCCAGGCGTTCAGCTTATCGGGACGGTTCAGCGTCACTGTCGCCACGCCCGCATCCGTTGAATAAAGGATATCGCCGAATGTCTGCTGCATGATGGATCCGCCTCGCTCTTGTCCGGTCAGCAAAGACCAAGGTGGCGGGTCTGTCCAGCCCGCAGGCGGCAGGCGGGGTGTCCTGATCCCGGGCGGCCGCACAGACATTTTTCGAGATAGGCGCAGATTTTACGTCAGTGTTTACGCTGGCTTCATGGCTGTCGGGCAGACAGGGTATGTTGGGCGGAGAAGGGTTATGTCTGGCTCAGGATCAGGTGCGATAAGTCCGGTGTCAGCGCGCTATGCGGCGCAGTTGAAAGAGCTTCTGCAGGCTCAGACGGCTCAGACGGCTCAGCGGACGGCCGCGGCCGACGAGGCTGCGAGCGCCGCGCACGAAGCGTCAGGCCCGGAGACAGCCGCCGTCCGCGCCAGCGCGGCGAGCGCCGAGCCGGCGCGTGCGGACGCCACCGCCACACCCGCCGCCAGCGCTGATCGCGTCAGCCAGACGCAGCCCGCAGCGGCCACCACCGATACAGCCGCGCCAGCTGCGCCTGAGATCTCAACCGTGGGAACATTCGTCGATATCGAGGTCTGACCGGCAGGTCGGATCCGACACGACGCGCCCGGCGTCAGCCCATGCGTTTCATGATCCCATGCGTTTCATGAGCCCATGCGTTTCATGGCGCAGAGCTTGTTGCCGTCCGGATCGCGCAGATACGCCAGGTAGAGCTCCATGGTCGCGCCCTTGCGCACGCCCGGCGGATCTTCAATGGCGGATCCGCCATTGGCGAGGCCGGCGGCATGCCAGGCGTCAGCCTGCTCAGGCGTGGCCGCTGCAAAGCCGATCGTGCCGCCATTGGCCGGGGTGCAGGGCTCGCCATTGATCGGGATCGAGACGCCGAACGTGCCGCTGCTGGTGCGCCAGAAGATGCGGTTCTTGTCCTGAAAGCCGGGCTTGACGCCCAGCGCGCCCAGGGTCGCGTCATAGAATTTGCGCGCCCGCTCAAGATCGCTTGTTCCGACCATCACATGTGAAAACACGGTTTTTCCTCCCGGCCATGCCCGCCAGCTGCGGGACCTCGCCGTGAGCAGATGCGCCATTCCGCCCGGGCTTGCAATCCCGGGCTTGCGTTCCCGATCGAGCGGCCCCGCCGGCCGCCTCAGGGACGAGGGTCGTCGGTGTGCGGCAGTTGACCAATCCGGCCCCGCCCGGCAATCGTTGGGCGGGTCTGGAGGTCTGCGGACATGCTGGTGACGATCCTCAAGGCGGTGGGCACGCTTGCCGTCGTCATTATTATTTCCGAGATCCAGAAGCGTTCAAACGTGCTGGCGGCCGCACTCGCGGCCCTGCCGCTGATGACCATGCTGGTCGTCTTCAATCTGGCCAGCGACGAGAAGGCCGGCCCCGCCCAGGCGACGGCCTTCGCCAGCACGACCTTTCTTCTGTTCTTTCCGGGCCTTACTTTTTTCATCCTGCTGCCGCTGGCGCAGAAGATGGGAATGAGTTTCTGGTGGTCGTTTTTCCTGTCTGTCGGTGCGACCTTCATCGTCACATTCGCCGCCATCGCGCTGATGCGCCAGCTCGGGCTTAAGATTGACTGATGCTGAAGTCACCTGACGTCGAGCCCGGGATGCGGATGGCGATCCTTCTGCTGCTGGCGTGCGTTGTGATCATCGCACCGGTGATCGGCGTTTATGCGCTCTCCCCGCTTGTATTCAGCTGGGGGCTGCTTCCTTATCCGCTGGCTGTCGTCCTCAGCGTCATGGCGGCCGAGGCCGGGCTCATCTGTGTGGCGGTGTTCCTGTTTTTCCCGCGCAGATAGCCGCCCCGCCGCGCCTGTGGGCGCCTGCACAGAGGACCCTGCCGCGCCTCTGCGCGGCGTTGCGTCCATGACCCTGCCGCTGATGCAGGCTGCGCCAGCCCGCCTCAGACCGGAGGGTCGGGTTCAGACCAGAATATCGAGCATACGCGCGCCCGAGCCCTGGCGGGCCGGTTGTTCGGCTGCGCGCTCGGACTGGCTGGGGCGGGCGGCGGCGGCGGGCCGGGTCTCCTCCACACGCTGATCGCGGCGTGCATCGGGGCGCTGGGCGGCGATCTGCTGAAGGGCTTCGCGGACCGGCTCGCGGCGGTCGGTGACTTCAAGGCGGCTGGCGACGGCATCAACGGCCATATGGTTCTCCCTGGGCGCCTCCGCTGACGTAAAAAGGGACGGCGCCAGTCTGGACTGTGCCCGAGAGAGATTGTCGAAGCCTGTGGGAAATGGGCGAAGCCTGAGGGCTGCAGGCAGGTATTCGGCAACCATAACACCCCGGCCGGAGCTGGCGGTGGGGCTATTCGGCTGCAACACGCAGGAAGGTCTCAGGCTCCGCAACGGGGCTTGGGGCATAGCCGCCCGCCCGCCAGGCGTCCGGCGCGCTCAGCGAGGCGACGAGCGAGGTGTGGTCAAGCAGCGCCCGGCTGATGCGGGCCGCGCCGGAAGCTCCCATCGCGTCGCAGGCGCGAGC
>Ga0169931_10002668_pt1 | contig 28885 bp, 41 predicted proteins | sample Kivu_15m_20L_FD_129675 | JGI IMG/M metagenome (GOLD analysis project Ga0169931, IMG submission 129675) | Freshwater microbial communities from Lake Kivu, Western Province, Rwanda to study Microbial Dark Matter (Phase II) - Kivu_15m_20L... | ecosystem: Environmental > Aquatic > Freshwater > Lake...
ACTCCAGCATTTACTGTGGCAGATGCAACTTCCAAAATCGCCGATATCTGCGGAACGCCAACACCAGCAACTACTCGAGTCGTGCAAATAGATCCCGGGCCTACACCAACCTTCACTCCATCTGCACCAGCCTCGATTAAAGCTAATGCTCCTGCGCGGGTAGCAATATTTCCAGCAATCACGTCAATATCAAATTTTTGTTTAAACAACTTAACCGTGTCAATTACTGCTTTTGAATGACCATGTGCGGTGTCAACTACCAAGAAATCAACGTTTGCAGAAACAAGTGCTTCTGCTCGTTCAAGTGCATCTGCACCAACACCAACGGCAGCGCCAACAACTAAACGTTGCGAGCTATCTTTTGTTGCATTTGGATACTTGTCTTTTTTTATAAAATCTTTAACAGTTATCAACCCAACTAACTTTCCAGAATCATCAACTATTGGTAACTTCTCAACTTTGTGTTTGCGCAATACATCAAGCGCAGCTGTAGAAGTTGTGCCAACTTTTGCGGTTACCAGCGGCATTGGTGTCATTAACTCACTGACTTTTTTGTTTAAGTTAGTTTCAAATCGCATATCTCGATTTGTGATGATTCCCTGCAAAATTCCTGTTGCATTTACAACTGGCAAACCCGAAATCCGATATTTACCACAAAGTGCATCAACTTCACCAATAGTCATATCTGGCGTACACGTAACTGGGTTTGTCACCATTCCCGATTCACTGCGTTTAACTAAATCTAATTCAGCTACTTGATCTGCAATTGCTAAATTACGGTGCAAAACTCCAACACCACCTTGACGCGCAATTGCAATTGCCATTCGGGCTTCAGTTACCGTATCCATTGCGGAAGAAACCAATGGGATTGAGAGCGAAATGTTTCGGCTCAGCTTGGTTCTAGTACTTACTTCACTGGGCACAACATCAGAAGCATCAGGTAGAACTAAGACGTCGTCATACGTAAGGCCTTCAAGGGCAACTTTTTCCGGTCCCACTTTGCTTGGGTCCGGTTTGGCTCTGGCCAAGGCACGCTCCCTACTAGCTTGAGAGAGTAAAGGTTACTGGGCTACAACTGCGAAACATCCAACAACCCATTGCGATGCGCAGCGAGCATTGCTGCCGTCCGATTATTCACCGCTAATTTTCGATAAATTCGCTTGACGTGCGACTTCACAGTATCGGGTGCAATGAACAACTCCTGGCCAATCTCAATACCAGTTTTCCCCAAACAGATACCAATCAAAACTTCCATCTCTCTTGGACTTAACCTTATTGCAGTGTCTGGTGGCGCAGTTTGGCGATAACGTTGTAATGCAATTGCATATTGATTGTCCTCGCCTTCATCAAAACCAAAACTCACGTTAGGCATAATCTCCAACGTACGCTCGATTGCACGCCAAATTGAAATCTCGCCCGCTGCAGTACCGGGATGAAGTGGTGCAAAGATTGGCACAACTTTTGTTTGAGGAGATAGATTAAGTAAAGATTTTAGAATAAATTCAAAATCATATCGACGAATATTTGCTTGGATTAGCACTATTTCAATTGGATTTTGTTTTAGTACTGCTTGTAAATCTGCTAACTCATCAAATTTCAAAATTCGATCAAAACACTCAGATTTAGTTAACTTAAGTGTTAGAAAATTCACTAAGCGTATATCTGCATGGCACACTGCAACTGAGCCATATTTTTCGCGGTGATTTAAATTGATAGTTGACATATCTCATTCCATTTCCAGCAGAACTATTGCTGGTGGTCAACTACATTAATTTGGTTGCAGATTATCCTAAGCCTGCAGCCACACTAATCCGATTTAACGCATCAGCCATATTTCGGCTTCTGATTACATCGGTTGGCAACTCGTTTTGCCAACCTGGTCCAGCCGCTATTACTAGCGGAGTTGGACGCAAAGTTGGGAGTTCACGTAACACCTGTGGATTACCGGTGTTACTCATTTGTGACCAAACTAAGACTGCAGCAGGACCAGTTTTTCTTACTGCTGAAACAAGCGCATTTGTCGGTACTCTCGGCCCTAATGTCTTCGCGAGCACTCTTCTTTCAGCAAGTGCTGCGCCCAATACAAAAGTTGGCAAAGAGTGCAGCTCATCTGGTGCACATGCCAATAACACTGCTCTTGGATTTATGGGTTGACGCAGTTGCTGAATTACACCTTTGTAGGCAGTTATCAGCGCATCGGTAAGTAAATGTTCAATCTCAATACCATCTCCAGTGTTTTCCCATCTTTTTCCTAGACTAATTAGCACTGGTGAAACAACTTGTTCCCAAGTCCAAATCACGCCACGTTCGCTTATCGCATCAGTAACAATCTGCACCATAGCTGCAGCATCTAGTGCTGTGGCTGCACGAGCTAAACCGCGAGCTGCCGCACCTGCACCAGGAAGAGCAACCACATTTCCGCCACCGTGCGCTGGAGCAATTCCGCTTTGAATACCTAATGGATCTGTTCCTTGATGAGCAAGGCGGGCAGCTTCAGCAGGAGGCAATCCAAGAATTACTAACCTTCGCATCCGATCTAACAAGGCAACATCAGTTGGGGTATATCTGCGATGACCGCCAGTTGTGCGGTCACTTGGAGTTATGCCATATCGACGGTCCCAAGTTCGCAAAGTTGCTGGTGCAACACCAAGTCGCCGCGCTACGGCAGCCACCGTGAGGGCATAGGTAACCTCAATATATGTCTCACCAGAAACTTGTTTACCCTCAAAGTTGTTCATGCCCAAATTGTCCGACTAGATGGGAAATCCCGCACGCTGAAAGTGTGAGGAAGGTCTCAGGGGAATTCATAACTTGTTCACCTACGGAACTTGACTAACTTTTGAACAACTTTTACTCTTATCCCTGAAAGGAGCGCCAAATGGCAGATATCACCAGACTACCTGGACCAAACGCCGACCTTTGGGACTGGCAGCTCCACGCTGCTTGCCGAGGAGAAGATCCAGAAATCTTCTTCCACCCAGAGGGCGAACGAGGACCAACCCGAGTCGCTCGGGACAACGCAGCAAAAGCAATCTGCGCCACTTGCCCAGTAATTAAGCAATGTGCCGCACACGCGCTATCAGTGCGCGAACCATATGGGGTTTGGGGTGGCTTAACTGAAGAAGAACGTGAAGCCATTTACCTAAATCAGCGAACTGGCTACGAACTCGTAGCAGGTTAGAAGTTTTTCAGCGGCCTGCCCCCACGTTTCATCGGCCGCTGAATACAGTGTGGAAATCACACTGACTCTCCCAAAAAAAGGGCCCGGAAAACCGGGCCCTTTTCCATTTAAAAATTACTAGTGACTATGTCCGTGATGTGAATGACCTGCAGGTGATTCTTCTTCCTCTGCTGGCTTTTCAACAACTAACACTTCTGTTGTTAGCAACATAGATGCAATAGAAGCAGCATTCACCAGCGCTGATTTGGTTACTTTAACTGGATCGATTACACCGCGTGCGATTAAATCTTCATATTCCCCAGTTGCTGCATTAAAACCGTGGCCAACTTTCTGATCAGCTACTTTGGCACAAACTACATAGCCTTCAAGTCCGGCATTTTCTGCAATCCATCGAAGCGGTTCATTAACTGCCTTTCGAACTGCAGAAACTCCTGCCTTCAAATCACCTGCTAAGCCAAGTTCGTTCTCCAGAACTTTTGCAGCATGAATCAAGGCTGATCCACCACCTGCAACAATTCCTTCATCAATAGCGGCACGGGTTGCACTTACTGCATCTTCAACTCGATGTTTCTTTTCTTTGAGCTCAACTTCAGTATGTCCGCCGACCCGAATAACACCGACACCACCAGAGAGTTTGGCAAGACGTTCTTGAAGTTTTTCTCGATCCCAATCTGAATCTGAGTTTTCGATTTCATTACGTATCTGTGCAATACGGGCTTTAACATCTTGTGCACTGCCACCACCACTAACGATGGTGGTGTTGTCTTTAGAAACTACAACTCGCTTTGCTGTTCCAAGCAATGACAGATCTGCTTGATCAAGTTTTAGACCAATATCACTTGAAATAACTGTTGCTCCAGTTAAAACGGCAATATCTTGCAAAATAGCTTTGCGTCTATCACCAAATGCTGGCGCTTTAACTGACACTGAAGTAAAAGTGCCTCGAATTCGGTTTACTACTAGAGTTGAAAGTGCTTCGCCTTCAACATCTTCAGCAATAATCAATAGCTGCTTACCAGCTTGAACTACTTTTTCTAAAACTGGCAAAATCTCAGCAACAGATGAAATCTTGCTCTGTGCTAACAAGATGTATGGGTCTTCTAAGACTGCTTCCATAGCTTCTTGATCAGTAACAAAATATGGTGAGATGTAGCCTTTATCAAACTGCATACCTTCTGTGAAATCTAATTCAAGTTCAGTTGTACTGGATTCCTCTACGGTAATAACGCCATCTTTTCCAACTTTGTCAAATGCTTCAGCAATCATTTCACCAATCGCACGATCTTGGGCTGAGATTGTTGCCACATTTGCAATCTCATTTTTATCAGCAACTGGGCGAGCAACTTTGCTCAACTCATTCGTTACTGCTTCAACTGCCTGATCAATGCCACGTTTAACTAAAGTTGGTGCACTTCCGGCTGCTACTAGCTTCAAGCCTTCTCGAACTAATGCTTGAGCAAGAACTGTTGCAGTAGTCGTGCCATCGCCTGCAAGGTCATTCGTTTTAGTAGCAACTTCTTTTGCGAGTTGAACTCCAAGGTTCTCAAATGGATCCTTTAGCTCAACTTCTTTTGCAATGGTTACACCATCATTAGTAATTGTTGGTGCACCCCACTTCTTGTCAATCACAACATTTCTGCCTTTTGGCCCAATGGTGATTTTCACTGCATCAGCAAGCGCATTAACGCCTCGTTCTAATGCACGACGAGCATCTTCGTCGAACTTCAAAATCTTTGACATGGAATTCCTTCTATTGCATTAATAACCAACTAGTGCCAGCGAACTGGCACTAGTTGGTTAGCTAAATTATTTGTCTAGTACTGCAAGCACATCGCGAGCTGACAGCAGCAAATAAGTTTCGCCGCCGTGGTTCACTTCAGTGCCACCATACTTTGAGAAGATCACAATGTCATTGACTTTTACATCAACTGGAATGCGCTTCTCGCCGTCTTCATCAAAACGGCCTGGGCCTACCGCTACTACTTTGCCTTCTTGTGGCTTTTCTTTTGCAGTGTCTGGAATTACCAAACCACTTGCTGTTGTCTGTTCAGCTTCAAGTGGCTGAACCAAGATTCGGTCCTCTAGAGGACGGATGTTGACCGACACGGTCTTCCTCCGATTTGTCGTGTGTGAACAGGGACTTAGCACCCGCAGGTGGCGAGTGCTAAAGCCAAGCGTAGATAGGGATTAGCACTCCGTCAAATGGAGTGCTAACCAATACGGGTTGCGGGGCGGCCAGCGGCCAGCCGCAGCGAGCCTAGGGCGGCCACCATCGCTCCATTATCAGTACACAAAGAGGGCGGGGGAATTCGCAGCCGCAATCCAGCTGCCTTGGCACGTTCCTCAGCCAGCGATCTGAGTCGGGAATTTGCGGCAACTCCACCGCCAATCAGCAAGGTATCCACCCCCGTGGTTCGGGCAGCCGCAACTGCTTTTTGCGTAAGCACATCAGCGACAGCTTCTTGGAATGATGCGGCGACATCTGGAATAGAAATTGTGTTTCCTAATCGCTGCTCGTTTTCAATCCACCTGGCAACTGCCGTCTTTAAGCCGGAGAAAGAAAAATCAAATTGGTGTTTAACTAAATCGTGTTTTGCACTTAAGCCTCTGGGAAACTTAATTGATTCACTATCACCCATTTTTGCTTTTTGATCCAATTCAGGGCCACCAGGGAAACCAAGTCCAAGTAATCGTGCAACTTTATCAAACGCTTCACCGGCAGCATCATCTATTGTTTTTCCAATTACTCGTGCTCCTAAAGTTATGTCTTCAACCAGCATCAGAGATGAATGACCCCCTGATATGAGTAATGCAATAGCAGGCTCAGATAGCGAACCATTCGACAACGTATCAACTGCGATATGCGCATCTAAATGATCAACGTGATGGATAGGAATTCCAAGTCCACTTGCCAAACCCTCAGCAGCAGCAACGCCAACTAACAATGCACCAATTAGTCCGGGATTTCGTGTTACGGCAATTGCATCTAAATCGCTTAGTTCCATTTTTGCTGATTTAAGTGCTCGTTCAATAGTTGGAAGCATTGCTTCCAGATGTGCACGTGATGCAATCTCAGGCACAACTCCACCAAATCTGGCATGTTCATCAATACTGGTTGCCAAGGTATTTGCCAGCAACTCATTCCCGCGCACTATCCCAATACCAGTTTCATCACATGATGTTTCAATTCCCAGCACAATTGGTTGGTTCATCCTGATACCAAATCTAGTTTCATAACAAATGCATTTTTGCCAGTACCATAATAATTGGGTCGAATTGAAACTTGAGTAAAACCAAACTTCCGATACAAATTAATCGCAGCTTCATTCTGCGTTGCAACTTCAAGAAACATTTCCTGAGCCCCTCGATTTTTTGCTTCCTTGATTGCCAATTCAAGTAATCTGGAACCCAAACCTTTTTGTTGTGCTGCTTCAATTACTGCGATTGTTTGAATATCAGCAACTTCACCATTTACCGCAAGTCCGATGTATCCAATAACTTGATCTTGGTCAAGCATTACTTGGTACCACCTTGTATCTGGCATCCTCGCTAACTCGTCTAGAAACAAATCTTTACTCCAAGCAGTCTTATCAAATAAATCCAGTTCGATTTTTATTATCTGATCTAAATCCTCATCCAACATATCTCGAAAAATTAAACTCATTTAGGCTCCGCCACATCTGGCCGACGTAAATAAAGTGGGATAGGCGGTAACAAGAGCCCGACGTTTTTACTTAGCGACCCTGAGCCATCAGTTGATGCTGCAGACAACTTGGGTAACTCTTCAGATACTGTTGCTCCAGCTAGCAATTCTTGATTTACCTTTTGACCAAGTATTCCAGCATTAATTTGAATCAAATTTCCTTTTTTGAATATCTCTGGATACTTAGCTACACCATCGCCAATTATTTGTTGATCCGCTTGCACAATTTCACTGGGTTTAACAACTAAAGGACCACTTATACGCTTACCGGATGCATATCCTGATAAGTAAACCTCTTTTCGGCGGGCATCAGTAACCACCAATCCATTGAAATCTTCTGGAGCTATTGCATCATGACTGCAAATTCCAATTGGTTTTGCTCCAACCGCTCGTGCAAAAGTTAGTCCAAACATCAACCCCACCCGCAACCCCGTATATGCGCCAGGACCAACGCCAAGTGCTATGTGACTTACTTGATCTCGCATTAGGCCTGTAGTTGAGAACAACTCAGCAACGAGCTCAGGTAAGCGCTCATCTTGAGTTTGAGCTGCAGGTTCGCTGAGAAGCTCCAATATGTTTTTGTCTGAAACAAAAGCCACACTTAAAGTTTCAGTTGCAGTGTCGATTGCGAGGGTAATCACTAGAAACTTAATTCTCTATTTTTTGGTGGAAATATTTCAATGGCACGATGAGATTCATTATCAGATACATCACGGTTAATCTTGATTAACCAACTTTCATCAGTTAATCCTTCAATCAAGCCTGCACCCCACTCAACAACAGTTACTGAATCATCCATACTAGATTCCAAGTCCAAACTATCCACTTCAGCAATACTGCTCAATCGATAAGCGTCTACATGAACTAAATCAGGTTTAGCTGAACTACTGCTATGTACGCGCGAGATAACAAATGTAGGCGAGGTTACTTCATCTGAAATTTCAAGTCCTAAGGCAATCCCTTTTGTTAGTGTCGTCTTGCCGGCCCCTACTGGCCCGTCCAAAACTATTAAATCACCTGGAACAAAAGACGCTGCTAGTTTCTTGCCTAGTGAAATCATTTCAACTTCGGAGTTGATTTCTAATTTTCTAGACATAATCTCGAAAAACCCGCTGACCAATTCGAACTAAAACTTCGTAAGAAATTGTTCCTGCAGACTTTGCTAAATCAATAACCGAAGGAAAACCTTTACTACTCTCTCCAAAGATAGTTACTAAATCACCCACTTTGTCAGATTCACTAGCCGATATAACTATTTGGTCCATACTAATTGTGCCTAAAACTTTGCGCTTTGAGCCGTTTAACCAAACCTCCGCTTTACCAGAGGCGGTTCGAGGAATTCCGTCCGCATATCCAATCGGTACAAGAGCCACACGCTCATCAGAATCTGTAATAAAGGTATGTCCATAGCCAATTCCAGTTGAAATCTGTAGGTGCTTTATTTGAATAACTGGTGCTACTAATTGCATTACTGGAATTAAATTTGGATTTACATTATCTGCCGGATCAATTCCATAAAGAGATATTCCCGAGCGGACAAAATCAAAATCTGATACGTCGTAATTGATTGCGCCACCAGAATTAGCAATATGAAACAAAACATCTTTCTGACCAGCTAAGGAAAAATCATTCTTGATACTACGAAACTGCATTAATTGATTATTTACAATTTCGTTATCTGGAAATTCAGAACTTACCAAATGGGTAAAGCATCCAACAAGAGTTAAGTTGCTATGTGATTGCACTACCGCTGCAGCGGTTAGAGCATCAGATGCTGCTAGACCGCCGCGTGACATGCCAGTATCAACATGAAGATGAATTCGCAAATTCCCTTGCTCGCTGACAATGTGTGATATTGGATTTATTTGTGCAGCATCAAAAATTGCCAAGTCAATGTTATGGAGCAGTGCTTGTGATATTGCTTCAGGTTCTACTTGATATAGCCAAGCCAAAATCCGACCATTATCACCTGACTCTCGGATTTCAATAGCTTCGGCAATTGTGGCTACTCCGATCCAATTCATTCCGGCACTGCGCAAGATTCGCGCTACCCCAATTGCACCATGACCATATGCATTTGCTTTCAGCACACCCATAACTTCGGTGTTACTTACCCTTTTTAGATACTGATAATTCTTAATTAAAGCAGTTGAATTAATTATGGCGGTAGCGGTATTCACTTTCCCTCCGCAACTACAAATGCAATCGCTAGTTCCGCATCATGTGAAATAGATAAATGCCAATTAGTAATTCCCTTTAATGAAGCAATTTCCGCTATGCGTCCCGTTACTTTTACTTCAGGTCGGCCGCTGTCGGCATATTTAATCTGACAGTCTTGCCAACTCAAGCCATCTGGAGCACCAAGCGCTTTGGCAATAGATTCTTTTGCAGCAAATATGCCAGCTAAAGATATAGCTGCTCTTGGTTCACCATTTTCTAGTTTTAGTTCATCAGGAGTGAAAACTCGTTTCAGAAAACCATCTGTACGAATCATTGCTTGCTTAAATCTTGCAATACTAACCAAATCGGTTCCCACCGAGATAATCATCATTCCACCGTTACTGATTTGGCTAAATTTCTTGGTTGATCAACGTCATGCCCACGAGCAGTTGCCATCTCACATGCAAAAACTTGAAGCGGCACAACACTAACTATTGGCTGCAACAGTGGGCCTAGCCGAGGAACGCGAATAATGAAATTTGCAAACTCGTCAATAATCTCATCATCATCAACAGCTATTGCCAGAATCAATCCGCCTCGTGCTCTTACTTCTTGGATATTAGAAATGATTTTTTCGTGTAGAACTGGTTGTGCAGTCGGCGAAGGCACAATCACCATTACTAACAATCCATCTTCAATTAATGCTATTGGCCCGTGCTTAAGCTCTCCTGCGGGAAAAGCCTCAGCATGCATATACGCCAACTCTTTTAACTTAAGCGCACCTTCTAGTGCAACTCCATATCCAACTCCTCGGCCAATAAATAACACACTTGTTTTCTGAGCTAGTTGATCAGCTAATTTTTGAACTTCACCCACGGTGTCTAGCACCAAATCAACTTTTGCTGGTAGCGAAGCTAGCTCAGTAACAAAATCGTTTTGTTCATTTGCAGATTTCAGTTTTAGTCGGCTCGCTAAAAACCAACCGATCAAATACAGCGCTACTATTTGAGTAAGAAATGCCTTAGTAGACGCAACTGCAATCTCTGGTCCTGCGTGGGTATACAAAACTGCATCACTTTCTCGAGCAATTGTTGCTCCCTGGGTGTTGCATACTGCAAGTACTGTTGCACCGCTGGCTTTTGCATGTCGCAGCGCCATCAAGGTATCCATCGTTTCACCAGACTGAGAAATTGCAATGCACAATGTATCTGGCGGAATTACTGGCTCGCGATACCTGAATTCACTTGCATATTCAACTTGCGTTGGCAAATTTGTCCATTGCTCAAAAGCATATTTTGCAATCAACCCAGCGTGAAAAGCCGTTCCGCAAGCAAGAATCAGAATTTGTTTTACACCTGATAGTTTATTTATCACACTATCTAGTTCAGGCAGATTAATTTCACCGTTATCTATCCGGCCTAATAAGGTGTCCGAAATTGCTTTAGGTTGATCTGCAATTTCTTTTAACATAAATAAATCAAATCCACCTTTTTCAGCAGCTGCAGCATCCCAAGTTACAGTGAAAGGTTTTGCTAGTTCTTCTTTACCGAAAAAGTCTGTTACCCGAACAGAATCTTTAGTAATCTCAACAACTTGATCTTGACCAAGCTCTAAGGCATTCTTAGTATGCGAGATAAACGCAGCAACATCCGACGCTAGGAAATTTTCGCCCTGTCCCAATCCAACAACGAGTGGTGAATTGCGTCGTGCACCAACTATTACCTCTGGCTCAGCTGCTGAAAGTGCAACTAGCGTGAATGCTCCTTTTAATCGTTGACATACTTTTCGCATTGCATCAGCTAATTTGCTTGAGTTATTGTCCATCTCTTGTGCTAAAAGATGCGCAACAACTTCAGTATCTGTTTCACTCTTAAAGTGAAATCCGGCTTTGATTAGTTCATTTCGCAAGGATGCAAAATTTTCAATAATTCCATTGTGAATTATTGCAATTTGTTTTGATTCATCTAGATGCGGATGAGCATTTTGATCGTTTGGAGCGCCATGAGTAGCCCACCTAGTATGTCCAATACCACTGTTTGATTTAGCAGGTTTTGCTTCAGTGAGTAAATCTTGCAAGTTTGTAAGTTTTCCAGCTTTTTTATAAGTAATAAGAGAATGATTATTAGTAAGAGCTATACCTGCTGAGTCATAACCACGATACTCTAAATGTTTAAGTCCAGAGAGCAATACGTCTTGAGCCGATTGCCCACCGACGTAACCAACAATTCCGCACATGCGATAAGCCTACGGCTATTGAGCTGCAACTTCGCGCACCACTGCAACTAGTGCTTGAGCAACAGCAGTTGCTTGTTCATTCGTTGGTGCTTCAACCATCACTCGTACCAAAGGTTCAGTGCCACTTGGACGTAACAAAATTCTGCCCGTGTCACCTAACTCTTCACGCAATCGATCAACTTCTGCCAAAACTCTAGGATGCGATACTCCTAAATTACGATCAACACCTGACACGTTAAGCAATACTTGCGGTAGTTTCTGCACAACCATTGCAAGTTTTGCCAACGGTAAACCGGTTTGCTTCATTCGTTGCATAAGATGTAATGCAGTTAGTGTGCCATCACCTGTGGTCGCATAATCTGCCAAAATGATATGTCCACTTTGTTCGCCACCTAAGTTGTATCCGCCAACTTCCATTGCAGAGAGGACATATCGATCACCAACGGGTGTTTCGATAACTTCAATATCAGCGGTTTGTAAGAATTTCTTTAATCCCAAATTGGCCATAACCGTTGTCACGACATGATTATTAACTAATTTGAGATTTTCTTTCATCGCTTGCGCCAAAATTGCCAAAATTTGATCGCCATCAACCACGCTGCCATCAGCAGCAACTGCTAGGCAGCGATCCGCATCACCATCATGTGCAATACCTAGATCAGCTTTGTTTTCTTTAACTGCAGTAATCAAATCTGAAAGGTGAGTAGATCCGCAATTTGCATTTATATTTAACCCATCAGGTTCAGCATGAATTGCAATTACATCTGCGCCAGCTTTTCGATAAGCAGCAGGAGCAGTGTGATGAGCTGCTCCATTTGCGCAATCTACAACAACTTTTATTCCTGATAAATCTATATTTAAAGAATCCACCAGATGGTCAACATAATTACCACTTGCCATTGGATTATCAATTATTCGACCAACTTCGCTTCCAACCGGCAATTGTTTAAAATTCTTTAATCGATCTTCAATAGCATCCTCTAGTGAATCAGGTAATTTTCTCCCACCTGCAGCAAAGAACTTGATTCCATTATCTGGCATTGGATTATGCGAGGCTGAAATGACTGCACCTAAATCAGCATCTAGAGCATCAATTAAATAAGCAACTTCAGGAGTTGGTGCAACTCCTATGCGAAACACAGTTGCACCCGCAGCAGCCATTCCAGCAGCTAGTGCTGCTTCTAGAAACTCACCACTTGCGCGAGTGTCTCGACCAATAACTGCAACTGGTTTTTTTGCTAAGCCAACAGCTAAAACTTGAACAGCTGCTGTTCCTAAATTAGTTGCAAGTTCAGCGGTTAAATCGAGGTTAGCAACACCTCGAATACCATCAGTGCCAAACAGCCGAGCCAAAATTAACGCTTGCTGTACTGAGAAGCCTTACGTGCTTTCTTCAATCCGTACTTCTTGCGCTCAATAACGCGTGCGTCACGAGTTAAGAAGCCAGCCTTCTTTAATGCAGCACGATATGCATCTTTATCAATCTCATTTAGTGATCGAGCAATTGCCAATCGAAGTGCTCCAGCCTGTCCAGAGATACCGCCACCAGTAATAGTTGCAATCACATCAAACTTGTTTTCTAGACCCAAAATTCTTAGTGGATCTTTAATTGATTGGCGGTGCAGCGCATTTGGAAAATAATCTTCAATTGTTCGACCATTAATCTTGAAGTTTCCAGTTCCCGGAACCAAGCGAACTCGCGCAACTGCTTCCTTACGACGTCCAGTACCGCTACCTGGTGTTGTTGCTCCAGCTTTTGGAATTGATAGTGCTGGAGATTCTGAACTCGCTACTAATGTGTCGGTCACAAATTGCCTTTCTAAAATCTGCGCTACTGCGCAATCTGCTTAATCTCAAATGGAATTGGATTCTGGGCCGCATGCGGGTGATTCGGTCCAGCATAAACTTTAAGTTTCGTCCCAACTGCTCGACCTAATTTGTTGTGCGGCAACATTCCGTGCACCGCTTTCTCAATTGCTCGAACTGGGTTTTGCTTCAGCAAACTGACGTAATCAGTTGAGCGCAGGCCACCTGGGAAACCAGAGTGACGATAATCGCGCTTCTGCGTTAACTTAGAGCCAGTAAGTGCAACTTTCTCTGCATTAATAATGATGACAAAATCGCCAGTGTCAACATGAGGCGCATATATTGGTTTGTGTTTACCTCGAAGCAGAGTAGCGGCCTGAACTGCTAAACGTCCAAGTACAACATCATTGGCATCAATTACGTACCAGTTCCGGGTAACCGAATCTGCTTTGGGACTGAACGTGCGCACGCCTTGCTCCTAAATAATCTCTGGTCTGGACTACAGGTAAAGCCAAAGTCCAGTGGAGCAGAATACCCTTGAGGCAGAAGGGCTTAATGCTTGGGGGCTGCGCTGGAGCAGGCTTAGAGCTAATGGGTCAACTAAGCCTTTAAATTGATGGAAACCAGCACCGTGATGGCCGCTCCATCGGGTAAGTCCACGGCGACCCTGAGCCAATTGCCGAAATGATTTACTGGAATCCAGGAGATCTGATCGGCCTGAGTAGGTAGGGCAAAATCCAGACCCGAATCAACCCATCGGATACCGTCGGGTGAATATTCAATTCGGGCACGTACATTTTCCGTTCGCACAGGGTGCTTTAAAGCGCGAAGGTAAACAATTGCTTCTTTTGCCCAGCCGCACTCATAAGGTTCCGAACTTGCTTGGTTCTGCCATAACTCATTTCTTGCAACAACCGCGGTAATACTTAACGGGAGCATTTAGAAATCACCCGACAAACAAACTGAATCTATGTAATACAGGGCACGTTTATTAGTATCCGTTTCAGTAAAAAGCCCCATATTCAACATACACCAAAGATTTTTCATTGCAGGCATTACCATAGAATCAATCTGGCTAAGATCAAAAAGTCGATTGTTGCATTGCATTTCCAACATCCGCATATTCTCTAAATCAAAGTCAAATCGAAGGTAATGCCAATTCACTTTAGTTGGAATTTCATTATAACAAAGTTTCTGATGTCCATTTGGCAAATCTTCCCAATCATTTGGTGCCAGATGGTCATGAGTTATTGTTTTTCCTTCATTACCTACTGGCGTAACTGGCGGTGATTTACGCTTAAACTGCCACTTTTGTACGTGTTCGCCATTTTCCGCATTTAGAAAACGAATGTGCGGCATAACTCGGTTACCACCCTCATCTGGGTCTTGCAGGTCAAATAAAAAACCAACTGAGCGAACATCAGTTTCGAGCAATCTTGGTTCGGTTGCTTCTGGTTTGAAAGTAAAATACAACTCAAGTCTAATCGGCCCTGCTTTTCTAAAAGTTAATCGTTTAACTGAAACATTACGAGCACCAGCAACTGGACGCGTTTGTATTTTGAGCGCATATGTGCCGTCCCAGCTACTATGAGAACCACTATCCCAATGTGACAAATTTGAAAGTTGCGGATGAGTGTGCTGTTGATAACTTGGATTCATCGCATCTAAAGACTGCTCATAATTACCAACTAATTGTCCCCAACCACAAAACCCATAATCGAAATCATCAAAGGTAATGATGCGGGGCATTGGATCAAATCTGGACAATTTAGCAATCTGATTTGTTTGTGAATGCATCTAATTTCTCAATTCTGTATATCGCATTTAAGCGTGGCAAAGATAAGTCTTACTTAAATTTAGTGCCACGTCAATATCTAATTGCTGTATGCAACGTATCTTTACAAATAGTTGGTTTGATTATGCCCAAACTGGTGTTGTTGTCTCTCGGACTATGCCATCAGCACCGACATATACATATCGATCAAATGACTCAGCGAACCAGCGATCATGAGTAACTGCAATTACGGTACCTTGAAATGCATCTAACGCATCTTGCAAAGCCTCAGCGGATGCTAGATCTAAGTTATCTGTTGGCTCATCTAGGAGTAGTAAATTACAGCCAGCTAATTCCAGTACCAAGATTTGCAGTCGTGCTTGTTGGCCACCGGATAATGTCTGAAACTTCTGATCTGACTGTTTGCTCAATTCGTATTTTCGCAAAATACCAATAGATTCATTCAACAACATTGGCTTTACATCATTAAGAATTTCAATTGGGGTTCGATTGACCCATTCTGGATGAGCATGTGTTTGCGCAAAATGCCCAGGCACAACTCTCGCACCAATCTTCTTCTTGCCACTCCATGGCTTTCCAACCTTTATTTCATCTGCTTCAGTTTCAGCAAAAAGCCTAAGCAGATGTGATTTACCAGCTCCATTGGGACCTAGCACAGCCAATCGGTCACCAAAAAATATTTCTAAATCAAATGGTTTCAGCAATCCTGTTATCTCGGTTTGTTCGCAAGTTATAACTCGCACCCCAGTGCGTGAGCCACGAAGATTCATTTTGATGTTCTGATCTTGTGGCGGTGCTTCAGGTGCGCCAGCTTCTTCAAACTTACGCAACCTAGTTTGCATTGCGCGATATTTACTTGCCATATCTGGTGAGGATTTTGCCTGTCCCTGCAAGGTTCGAACTAACTCCTTTAGTCGTTCGTGTTCCTCGGTCCAGCGCTTAAGTATCTCTTCTTGTCTCTCGTATCTGGCTTTTCTAGCATCATGATAAGTAGCGAAGGAGCCGCCATGAACCCAAACTCTGCCATCTTCAACCGTGATAATTCGATCAGCGACAGCATTAAGTAATGCTCGATCATGTGAAATCAATAAAATAGTTTTAGCAGAATTTCTTATCTGCTCTTCCAGCCAAAGTTTGCCAGGCACATCCAAATAGTTATCTGGCTCATCCAACATTAACACTTCATCCGGACCGCGCAGTAATGCTTCAAGTGCAAGACGCTTTTGTTGCCCACCAGAGAGGGTGTTTACTAAACGATTCTGGCACTCTGAAAATGGAATGTTAATTGCTTGCATTGTGCAGATATCCCAAAGTACATCCATCTCATAGCCACCAGCATCGCCCCAATCTGAAATTGCTTGCGCAAATCGCATTTGAACTTTTTCACTCTCTGGTTGCTGCGTCAACTTCTCTTCTGCAGCTCGATAGTTTTCCGCGGCAGTTTTAATTCTTGGTGGAGCAAGGGAAAGTAATAAATCTCGAATTGTGGTTTCATCTCTAATTCCGCCAATGAATTGCCGCATCACGCCCAGTCCACCAGATTGTGCAACTGATCCGGCAAAAGGTTCAACATCGCCAGCGATGATTCGCATTAATGTTGTCTTGCCAGCTCCATTTGGACCAACCATCGCAGCGTGTGCACCATCGCCAACCCGAAATGAAACTTCATCTAACAACAATCTGCCATCTGGCAAAATCATTGTTATTCCAGTTGCATCAATATGCCCCACTACTCAACCTCATCTGCAATGCGCAGAGCTTGGGTTTTTTCAATTCGAGCGGCATATTCAGATTCATCAGGGTAATAAATTTCTTCTAAAACTAATCCGTGCGCAGGAGCTACCGGAATATCAAATACTCGCTCTGCGGCACGCAGTGATCTACCAGGCCAATCAATATCTTTTCGGCCGTCCCCTACTGGAATAAGTGAACCAACAAGTGATCTCACCATCGAATGACAAAAGGCATCAGCTTTGAAGGTACCAACCACTAAATCATCTATCCGCTGCCAAGAAAGCTCAAGAAGATTTCTTATTGTGCTGCCTCCAGGTTTAGGTTTACAAAAAGCTGCATAATCATTTAATCCAATTAGCTGTGCTGACGCTTCATTCATTGCAGCGATATCGAGTGGAAAATCATGAGTTAACACCCAATTGCGGGTTAATGGATCAACTTGGCGATCGGCAATTCGATAGCTATATCTGCGTGCTAACGCTGCAAAGCGTGCATCAAAAATATCTGGCACTACTTTAACTGAATTTATTCGAATATCTACAGGTAGTAACACATGTAGCCGTCGAGCTAGTCTGGATAGTTGATCGTGCACAAAATCTGAAGGCAGATCTAAATGGCAAACCTGACCTCGGGCGTGTACTCCAGCGTCAGTTCGACCACCAACAATTGTTTTTACTTCTGCCAATCCAGTAATTGCAGCTAACGCCGATTCAAGTTCTCCTTGAATAGTTCTTAAACCGTCTGGCTGCTTTGCCCAACCAAAATAGTTTGTTCCGTCATAACTTAAATCTAGGCGAACGCGAATGAGCCCGCCATTGCTGACGGGCTCAGTTTCAGTGTTCATCACAATTCCTGAAAATTACTCAGCGCTTCCTTTTTCTTTAGCAGCACGCCTAGTAGCACCTGTTGCTTCAGCAACAACTTGCTCAGCAAGTGGTTCTACTAATTCAATTACTGCCATTGGAGCACGATCACCATTTCTTGGAGCTAACTTAGTGATGCGTGTGTAGCCACCATTCCTTGATGAGAACTTTGGACCAATTTCAGCAAATAAACTGTGCACCACGCCCTTATCCCGAATGGTCATCATTACGCGGCGACGAGATGCAAGATCTCCTCGCTTTGCAAAAGTGATCAGTCGTTCAGCATATGGTCGCAACTTTTTTGCCTTTGATTCTGTTGTGGTGATTTTGCCATGCTGGAAAAGTTGGGTTGCCAAATTAGACAAAATCATCTTCTCGTGCGCAGGGCTTCCGCCCAGGCGAGCACCTTTAGTTGGAGTTGGCATGATTTTCCTTTTCCTGCTTAGAGTTTCTCATCTTCAACGTAAACTTCACTATCTAGCTCATCTTCATCAACTTCGTCGTAGTATCCAGCAACTTTGGTTGGATCAAATCCAGCTGGACTATCTTTTAGTGATAGGCCCAACATCGCCAACTTACCTTTAACTTCATCAATTGACTTTTGCCCAAAATTACGAATATCCAATAAATCCGCTTCTGAGCGAGTCATCAACTCTCCAACAGTATGCACACCCTCACGCTTTAAGCAGTTGTAAGAGCGAACGGTTAAATCAAGCTGCTCAATTGGTATATTTAGTTGCTCAGCAGCAAATGAATCTAACGCTGATGGTCCAATTTCAATACCTTCTGCATCAAGATTAAGTTCACGAGCCAAACCAAACAACTCAACTAACGTCTTTCCTGCAGATGCAACGGCATCGCGTGGCAGCATTGATGGCTTTGTTTCAACATCGATAATCAACTTATCAAAGTCTGTGCGCTGCTCAACACGAGTTGCTTCAACTTTGTAAGTAACTTTAGTAACTGGGCTATAAATTGAGTCAACGTAAATTCGACCAATCTCAGGATCAGTTCCCTTATTCATTGTTGATGGCACATAACCACGGCCACGCTCAACAACAAATTCAACTTCCAAGCTTGCGCCTGGATTCAAAGTTGCAATATGCAAATCTTTATTGTGTACCTCAACGCCAGCTGGCGGATTAATGTCTGCAGCAGTAACTACAGCAGGTCCTTCTTTGCGTAAATACATCACCGTTGGCTCGTCATTCTCACTTGAGACGACCAAATTCTTGATATTCAACAGAATTTCGGTTACATCTTCTTTAACACCATCTATTGTGCCAAATTCATGCAGAACTCCCTCAACGCGGATTGAGGTAACAGCAGCACCTGGAATAGATGAGAGCAAGGTACGACGCATGGAATTTCCAAGCGTGTAACCAAAACCTGGCTCAAGTGGCTCAAGCACGAAACGTGATCGAGTATCGGATAGAACTTCTTCGGTTAGGTTAGGGCGTTGTGCAATTAGCACTGTTTTTTCCTTTCAGTCGACACCCGCTATATGGTGTCGCGTCTCGGATGATGTGAGGCGGGGTTGCTCCCACATCGATGCTGTTGTTACCAACAGCGGTTTGGTTACTTGCTGTAAAGCTCAACTACCAACTGCTCTTGCACATTGGTGTCAATCTGGGAGCGCTCTGGCGCTGCGTGAATCAAAATTCGCATCCGATTTGGAATTGCTTCCATCCAACCTGGCACTTTTCGCTCACCAGATTCAGCTCGAGCAACTACAAATGGGGTGATTTCTCTTGAATCTACTTTTACTTCAATGACATCACTTGGTGAAACTGAAAATGATGGGATGTCTACCTTCTTGCCATTTACCGTGAAATGTCCGTGCTTAACTAACTGTCGAGCCATATCACGACTCTTCGCAAAGCCAGCGCGGAAAACTACATTGTCTAATCTAGTTTCAAGAAGTGCAAGCAAGTTATCACCAGTTTTACCTGTTTGACGAGATGCTTCTTCAAAGTAATTACGGAATTGCTTTTCGAGCACTCCATATTGACGCGCTAGCTTTTGCTTTTCGCGCATCTGGAGCAAATATTCAGATTCCTTTGCCCGGCCACGACCATGCTGACCTGGTGGGTAAGGACGTGATTCCAACGGACACTTTGGACCGTCGCACTTAGAGCCTTTCAAAAACAGCTTTACCTTCTCGCGTCGGCAACGCTTGCACTTTGGACCTGTATAACGAGCCATTTAGTTTTCTCTCCTGTGCTTTCTCAGACCCGACGACGCTTTGGTGGTCGGCAACCATTGTGGGGAACTGGTGTTACATCTGAGATTGAACCAACCTCTAACCCAGCAGCTTGCAAAGATCGAATTGCAGTCTCGCGACCTGATCCTGGACCTTTGACAAATACATCAACTCGCTTCATTCCATGTTCCATTGCTCGCTTTGCAGCATCTTCTGCTGCCAACTGTGCGGCAAATGGAGTTGATTTACGAGAGCCTTTAAATCCAACCTGTCCAGATGATGACCAAGAAATTACTGCACCAGATGGATCGGTAATGGAAACAATTGTGTTATTGAATGTGCTCTTGATATGAGCTTGACCGTGCGCAACATTCTTGCGCTCTTTTTTGCGAAGCTTCTTACCGGCTGGCTTACCAGCAGCAGTTTTTGTAGTTTTAGTTGCCATTTAGTCAGTCCTTACTTCGTTGCAATCTTCTTGCCCGCAACAGTCTTACGCGGTCCTTTGCGTGTGCGAGCATTGGTGTGAGTGCGCTGACCTCGAACTGGCAATCCTTTACGGTGGCGAGTGCCTTGGTAACTTTGAATATCAATTTTGCGACGAATGTCTGCTGTTACTTCGCGGCGCAAATCACCCTCAACTTTGAAATTTGCTTCGATGTAATCGCGAAGTTGAGATAGTTGATCATCAGACATATCTTTAACTCGAAGATCTGGTGAAATACCAGTTGCTTTCAACATTTGTGCAGCTCTAGTGCGGCCAATGCCGTACACATAAGTTAGTGCTACTTCCAAGCGCTTATCGCGCGGAAGATCAACACCAATAAGTCTTGCCATGGGCGGTTACTCACTTTCGTTAGCAGAGGTCTCTGGTCACGAATGTTGTCCTACCCGCCCGGGTAAGCCTTCGCCTCTGACAAAGGGTTCGTCTGTTAGTTGGCACTTAACAGGGTCGAACATTCGTGTAATCACAATCAGGTTGATCGTGAAGTATTTAGTTTTTAACCTTGACGCTGTTTGTGACGAGGATTTTCGCAAATCACCATCACCCGACCGTGACGACGAATGACTTTGCATTTGTCGCACATCGGTTTGACACTTGGTTGTACCTTCATAAAGCTCTTTACCTCACTTGTAGCGGTAGATGATCCGCCCACGAGTTAAGTCGTAGGGACTAAGTTCCACGATTACTCGATCATCAGGAAGAATTCGAATGTAATTCATTCGCATCTTCCCGCTGATATGGGCAAGAACTTTGTGACCATTATCGAGTTCCACCCGAAACATTGCGTTTGGTAGCGCCTCTAAAATGGTGCCTTCCAGTTCAATGGCACCGTCCTTTTTGGACACTCTGCCCTCTCACTTTCTAGCTTTTGCACTATCTGTTCGTGCTGGATTAGCAGCAGAACGGAAGGTGAATCTTACGGGGCAACACTCGCCCCTCAGCACTCGGGTTGGCTTAAGAAGCGACCAACTGGGCTAATCGCTCACGAACCTGCTCAATTTCGCCCATGCCACTTACAGATTTCAGCACACCACGTGCTCGATAGGCTGCCAACAGCGGAGCAGTTTGCTCCTGATACACCTCAAGCCGGCGGCGAATTACCTCTTCAGAATCATCCGATCTACCCTGCTGCAAGGAGCGCTGAACTAGTCGTTTTACCACTTCATCAATATCAACAGTTAACTCAATTACTAAATCAACCTGCGCACCAAGCTTGCTCAAGATGACATCGAGTTCAGCAACTTGGGCAACTGTGCGTGGATAACCATCGAGTAAAAATCCATGTTGCACATCAGGTTCAGCAAGTCGGTACTTCACCATTTCATTGGTTACTGAATCTGGTACATATTCACCAGCATCCATATATTTTTTTGCAAGTAAACCAAGTTCCGTTTTGTCTGAAACATTACTGCGAAAAATGTCGCCAGTTGAGATGTGTGCAATGCCAAGTTGGTTTGCCAGACTAACTGCTTGCGTTCCTTTCCCGGCACCTGGTGGTCCCATCAGAACGATGCGCATTTGTTAACCTAGGAAGCCTTCATAATTTCGCTGTTGTAGCTGTGCTTCAACTTGCTTAACGAAATCAAGACCAACACCAACCATAATCAGCAAACTAGTGCCACCAAAAGCTAACTGTGCACCAATCCCCATTGCACCAAAAATAAAGTACGGCACAATCGCAATAATCATCAAATAGGTAGCACCTGCAGAAAGTAATCGATTTAATACAAATCGCAGGTAATCTGCAGTTGGTTTGCCAGCTCGGATACCTGGAATAAATCCACCATACTTCTTCATATCATCAGCAACATCATCTGGGTTAAATGTAATTGATACATAAAAGAATGCAAAGAAGAAAATCATTAGTCCATAGGTGAGGGCGTAAGTAATGGATGTTGAATCAGATAAATTTCTAGAGATCCATTGCGCCCATTCTGCTGTTGAGCCAGATAACTGAGTAAACAAAACTGGAACGTAGAGCAATGAAGAGGCAAAGATAACTGGAATTACTCCAGCCATATTTACTTTAATTGGCAAATATGTGCTGGTGCCACCATATTGACGTCGACCTACCATTCGCTTTGCATACTGAACGGGAATTCGTCGCTGTCCTTGCTCAACGAAAGCAACAATGATGATTAACACCAAACCAATTGCAATCACTACTGCAAACGGCCAAAAACCATTTCCACGCAAAATTCCCCAAAGTTGTCCAGGCAGCACTGAAACAATAGATGCCATAATCAACAATGACATACCGTTTCCAACACCACGATCAGTAATCAATTCGCCAAGCCACATGACAACTGCAGTTCCGGCAGTTAAGGTGATTACCATTACCAATAAAATTCCAATTGAAGTATCTGGAATAAGTGGTAACTCACAACCTTGCAATAAAGCTCCTGGCGTGCGTGCTAATGCAACAATCGAAGTTGCTTGCAATATTGCCAATCCGATAGTGACATATCTGGTGTATTGCGTAATTATTGCTTGACCTGATTGTCCTTCTTTCTTTAAAGCTTCAAGGCGCGGAATTACCACAACCAGCAATTGCAAGATAATGCTTGCGGTGATATAGGGCATAATTCCGAGTGCAAAGATAGATAACTGCAGTAACGCGCCACCACTGAAGAGATTAATTAGTGAATATAACGTGTTGTCTTGCACTAGAGCTACGCACTGTTGAACTGCATTGTAATCAATTCCAGGAGTTGGCATTACTGCACCAAATCGATAAATCGCAATCATCGCTAGCACAAACAGCAACTTCTTTCGCAGATCTGGGGTGCGAAATGCATTTGCGAATACGCTCAACATGATTTTGACCTCTCGACTTAGCTCAGTACTTCGGCTTTACCGCCAGCAGCAACAATTTTTGCGACCGCCGTCTCAGAGAACTTATGTGCAGAAACCGTTAGCTTTACACTAATTTCACCATTGCCAAGCACTTTAACTAGCTCACCTTTACGAACTAATCCAGCGCGAACAAAGTCAGTTATTCCAACTTCGCCACCTTTTGGAAATGCAGCATTTAAGTCCGCAACATTAACTACCTGATAATCAATCTTGTTTGGATTCTTGAATCCTTTTAGTTTAGGTAGTCGCATATGAAGTGGAAGCTGTCCGCCTTCAAATCTTGCTGGAACTTGATATCGTGCTTTTGTTCCTTTAGTGCCGCGACCCGCAGTTTTACCTTTTGACGCTTCACCGCGGCCAACGCGTGTACGTGCAGTTTTTGCACCAGGCGCAGGTCGAAGATGATGAAGTTTTACCGTCATAATTAGTTAACCTCCTCAACGCGAATTAGGTGAGCAACTGTGCGCACCATACCGCGAAATTCTGGCTTATCTTCCTTTACTGAAACATCGCCAATCTTTCTCAGTCCCAAACTGCGAAGAGTTTGTCGCTGTGATTGAGTTCCGGCGATATCAGATTTGATCTGAGTGATCTGCAACTTTGCCATTATTTCGCTCCCGTTCCAGCGGCTTGCGCTTTCAACATAGCATTAGGCGCTACATCTTCAAGTGCTTTACCGCGACGAGCTGCAACTGCTTGAGGCAACTCTAATAACTTGAGGGCAGCAACAGTTGCATGCACAACGTTAATAGCGTTATCGCTTCCTAATGACTTGCTCAAAACGTCAGTTATTCCCGCACACTCCAAAACTGCACGCGCAGCGCCACCAGCAATAACACCAGTACCAGGTGCAGCAGGTCGCAGTAATACAACGCCGGCTGCTGCTTCACCAGTTACCGGGTGAGGAATAGTTCCTTGAATTCTTGGCACTTTAAAGAAACTCTTCTTTGCTTCTTCAACAGCTTTAGAAATTGCTTGTGGAACTTCTTTTGCTTTGCCATAGCCAACGCCAACTTGACCATCACCATCGCCTACAACAACGAGCGCAGTAAAGCTAAAGCGTCGGCCACCTTGCACTACTTTGGCAACGCGATTTATTGCAACTACGCGCTCTAAGTGATTGCTCTTTTCCGCACCACCACGCTCGCCACGTCGCTCGCGTCGTTCGCCACGTTCTGGACGATCACTGCCTGTTATGTCTTTGTCTTTTGTCATCTTCATCGTTTCTTAGAGGGTTAGTCCAGCATCGCGAGCACCATCAGCAACTGCTGCTACTCGACCGTGGTAACGGTTACCAGCACGATCAAATACAACTTTGGAAATACCGGCGGCTTTAGCACGAGTTGCCACTAGTTTGCCAACTTCAAACGCTAAATCGGATTTCTTGCCATTTGCTTTTCGCAAATCCGCTTCCATTGTGGTTGCACTAGCTAAAGTCTTGCCAACTGTGTCATCCACAATTTGAGCAGTCATATGGCGCAATGATCGAGTAACTACTAATCGAGGCATCTGAGCATCACCAGAGATGCGCTTTCGTACTCTAAGATGACGCTTTTTACGTAGTTTAGTTTTCTTGTCAGTGTGCTTAGCTGAAGCTGTAAATGTACTCATGCTTTCTTACCAGCCTTTCCAGCTTTGCGCCTAATAACTTCACCACGATACTTAACGCCTTTGGCTTTGTAAGGATCGGTTTTTCTAAGCTTGCGTAACTTGGCTGCAGTTTCACCAACCAACTGCTTATCAATTCCGGAAACATGCAACAGAGTTGGTGACTCAACTGCAAAGCTAATTCCCTCTGGCGCAATTATTGGAACTGGATGGCTGTAGCCAAGCGAAAACTCCAAATCTTTTCCTTTAGCAGCTACGCGATATCCAGTTCCGGAGATTTCCATTGTCTTTGAATAACCTTCAGTTACCCCAATAACCATATTCGCAATCAAAGTTCGAGTTAAGCCATGTAGTGACTTTGAATTTCGCTCATCATTTGGACGATTAACCACGATGGCACCAGATTCGTTTTTTGAAACAGTAATTGGGGTAGCAACTGTGTGGTTCAAAGTTCCTTTGGGACCAGCAACCGTGACTACATCACCAGAAATAGTTACCGTGACTCCACTGGGCAGAATGATTGGATTTTTGCCAATTCGACTCATCGCAATCCTCGCTTACCAGACGTAGGCAAGAACTTCTCCGCCTACGCCTTTCTTTGCTGCCTGCTTATCAGTAAGCAGACCTGATGAAGTTGAAATAATTGCAATTCCTAGACCACCTAATACTTTTGGTAACTCAGTTGATTTTGCATATACCCGCAAACCAGGCTTGCTGACACGACGAACGCCAGCAATTGATCGCTCTCGGTTAGGTCCATACTTCAAATCGATAACTAAAGTTTTACCAACTTCAGCATCTTCAGTTTTAAATCCTGCTATGTAGCCCTCGCTTAACAGGATTTGCGCCAACCCCTCCTTCATTTTGGAGTGTGGCATCGACAACGTATCGTGATGTGCGGCATTTGCATTTCGCACTCGCGACAACATGTCGGCGATTGGATCGGTCATAGTCATGGCCGGTTATCTCTTTCCTGCTGCGGTATCCAATTGAATTTCAATTAGACCTACAACAAAGTTTTTTACCAACTGCTCTTGGTGATGCCAGGTAGCTCACCACGATGTGCCATCCCGCGGAATCGAACACGAGAGACACCAAACTTACGGAGGTAACCGCGTGGACGACCATCAACAGTGTCGCGGTTACGCAATCTTGTTGCTGACGCATTGCGTGGTTGCTTCTGAAGTTCAGCAACTGCTGCTGCCTTTTGCTCATCAGTTGCAGTTTCACTCTTTACAATGGCCTTTAACTCAGCGCGACGCTTTGCATAGCGTTGCACTACTTCTTCGCGCTGAATATTGCGGTGAATCTTGCTTAGTTTTGCCATATTTATGCCTCTTTAAACGGGAATCCCAAACTGCGGAGCAGTTCCCGACCTTCCTCATCAGTAGTTGCCGTTGTCACGATAGTGATATCCATACCTCGAACGCGATCAATCTTGTCTTGCAAAATTTCATGAAACACACTTTGTTCAGTTAAACCAAATGTGTAGTTGCCATTTCCATCAAACTGCTTTGGTGACAAACCACGGAAATCACGAATACGAGGAAGGGCTACTGAAAGCAAGCGATCTAGAAATTCCCACATTCGATCTCCGCGCAAAGTTACGTGCGCACCAATTGGCATACCCTCACGCAGTTTGAATTGCGCAATTGATTTGCGAGCACGATTTACTAGCGGCTTCTGTCCCGAGATTGCGGTCAAATCGCGAATTGCACCTTCAATCATTTTGCTATCCCGTGCCGCATCGCCGACACCCATATTAATCACAATCTTGGTCAGGGTAGGAGTTTGCATTACATTGCCATAACCAAATTTTGACTGCAGATTTGGGGCAACTTCAGCTCGATACTGCTGCTTTAGTCTCGGTAATGTTTTGCTGCTCATTACAGTTCCTTACCAGATCGTCGAGCAATTCTTGTTGCTCTAGTTGATTCATATGTGGTGCCATCTGTTCTAGTTTTGGTAACTTTCTCGCGCTGCTTACCAACACGAGTACCACGGTTATCTTTTGGATCTACCACCATCACATTGGAAACATGAATAGATGCTTCTTTAGTTTCAATGCCACCTGTTTTCGCACCACGATTTGTTTGGCCAACTTTAGTGTGACGCTTTACTCGATTAACACCTTCTACAATTACCCGTTCATTCTTAACATCAACAGAAATTACTCGGCCAGTCGCACCGCGATCTTTACCGCTGATTATTTGAACAGTGTCACCTTTTCTGACATTAAGCGCCATTGTTACAACACCTCCGGAGCAAGTGAAATGATTTTCATAAATCGCTTATCACGTAGCTCACGAGCAACTGGACCAAAAATACGAGTTCCTTGTGGTTCGCCATCAGCTTTAATAATTACGGCAGCGTTTTCATCAAAACGAATGTAAGAACCATCTGGTCGCCTGATAGAACGAACTGTTCTAACCACAACTGCTTTAACTACCTGTCCTTTTTTAACCGAACCACCGGGCACGGCATCCTTAACTGAGCAGACAATGACATCACCGATGCCGGCGTATCGTCGATGCGATCCACCCAAGACACGAATACATAGCAGCTCTTTCGCGCCGGTGTTGTCTGCGACCCGTAGTCGCGACTCTTGCTGTATCACTTCATACTCACTTTCGGTAGGTAACGCGTAAGCGTTACTTTGCCTTCTCCAGAATCTGAACTACGCGCCAGCGCTTAGTTGCAGATAGCGGTCTGGTTTCCATTACTAAAACTCGATCGCCAACACCTGCAGTGTTTGCTTCATCATGAGCTTTAAGTTTGCTCGTGCGACGAACAACTTTTCCGTACAGCGGATGCTTGAAGCGGTCTTCCACAGCAACAACAACAGTCTTATCCATCTTGTCGCTAACAACTAGACCTTCTCGGGTCTTGCGATTGGAACGATCACTCATGCCGCACCTCCAACTGTGGTGATTCCAAGTTCGCGTTCACGCAAAATGGTGTAAATCCGAGCAATGTCACGACGAACTGCCTTTAGTCGTCCATGATTTTCTAGCTGCCCAGTTGCGCCTTGAAAGCGTAGGTTGAAAAGCTCTTGCTTTGCTTCCATTAGCTTCTCAGCTAGCGCATCATCAGATAGCACGCGCAAATCTTGGATATCGGTTCCTACCGCCATCTTTACTCACCTACTTCGCGTCGAATAATTCGACATTTCATTGGCAGCTTGTGTGCTGCACGCAACAATGCTTCTTTAGCAACTTGCTCAGTTGGAAAAGAAACTTCAAACATAACTCGCCCTGGCTTCACATTCGCAACCCAGAACTCAGGAGATCCTTTACCAGAACCCATACGAGTTTCTGCTGGCTTCTTAGTTAGTGGACGATCTGGGAATATATTGATCCAAACATTTCCACCACGCTTTAAGTGACGAGTGATTGCAATACGACTAGCTTCAATCTGACGATTAGTTACATAACCGGGCTCAAGTGCTTGCAAACCATAATCACCAAAAGTAACTTCAGTTCCACCAGTTGCTTTGCCAGTGCGCTTAGGATGATGTTGTTTACGATGTTTAACTTTTCGTGGAATCAACATAACTATGCCTCCGTCGCTACTGGTTGGGCTTGCTCGGATGCGGCATCTGATGATCTTCCTTTGCCGCCGCGTCTACCTGGATTAGCACCACCAGTTCCTGGAACTCGAGTTGCAGCAGCTGCTGCTGCTTCTTTCTCGGCTCTAGTAATCGGTGCATCTCCGCGATAAATCCAAACCTTTACACCAATTCGACCAAAAGTGGTGTGAGCTTCATAAAAACCATAATTGATATCAGCTCGCAAAGTATGAAGTGGAACTCGTCCTTCACGATAAAACTCAGTTCGACTCATTTCAGCGCCACCTAAGCGACCAGAAACTTGAATACGAATTCCCTGTGCTCCGGATTTCATAGTGGTTTGAATTGCTTTGCGCATTGCACGACGGAATGAAACTCGACTTGCTAACTGCTCTGCTACACCTTGTGCTACTAGCTGTGCATCAACTTCAGAATTTTTAACTTCTAAAATATTTAACTGCACTTGCTTACCAGTTAGTTTTTCGAGATCAGCGCGAATTCGATCTGCTTCTTGTCCTCGTCGGCCAATCACAATTCCTGGGCGAGCGGTATGAATATCAACTCGTACTCGCTCTCTGGTGCGCTCAATTTCAACTCGAGAAATACCTGCACGCTCCATACCTTTAGCAAGCATCTTTCGGATCTTCACATCCTCAGCAACATAATCAACA
>Ga0169931_10002669_pt1 | contig 28872 bp, 29 predicted proteins | sample Kivu_15m_20L_FD_129675 | JGI IMG/M metagenome (GOLD analysis project Ga0169931, IMG submission 129675) | Freshwater microbial communities from Lake Kivu, Western Province, Rwanda to study Microbial Dark Matter (Phase II) - Kivu_15m_20L... | ecosystem: Environmental > Aquatic > Freshwater > Lake...
AGTTCTTCGAAAAGTTCTTCGAAAAGTTCTTCGAAAAGTTCTTCGAAAAGTTCTTCGAAAAGTTCTTCGAAAAGTTCTTCGAAAAGTTCTTCGAAAAGTTCTTCGAAAAGTTCTTCGAAAAGTAGTAGTAATTCTGAAATAATACCAGATAATATAGATAAAGAATACGGATCTAAAATTAAATTATATTACCCTGATATTAATGATGTTAATTTTGATAAAAAAATAGCTATGAATAATGATTTTAATATACATAAAATAGCAAAATTTCCTATAATTAAAAATATTGATGAATTTAATACATTATCCAATAAACTTTGTGGAAAGTTAGAATTATCATTATTTCAATATTTTATAAGTCAATACATGTCTCATAAAACACCATATAGAAGTATATTACTATATTATGGTGTAGGCGTAGGAAAAACATGTTCTGCTATAACTATAGCAGAATTAATATTATCAGCTAAATTAATGAATAGTTATGAGCCAACAATATGGGTTATTATGCCACAATCTTTAAAAGGAAATTTTAAAAGTCAAATATTTGATATGGAGTTTAAGAAATTTAAAGATTTAACTAATCAGTGTACTGGTGATAATTATATTAAATTATTAAATATAGATGAAACTTTATTTAATAATAAAACAGAATTAAATAAAAAATTTAAAGAAACATTAAATAAAAGATATAAATTATTTACTTATGATAGTTTTTCAAAATATATAGAGAGAGAATATAAAGATAAATTAGTTGAAAATAAAGTTATAATAATAGACGAAGCTCATAATATCAGAAGTACAAATAATAAAGATAAGGATTCATATATTAAAATAAAGGATGTTTTATTAAAAGGAAAAAATAATAGATTAATCTTATTATCAGCAACACCAATGTATAATGAACCTCGTGATATATTAGACCTTTTTAACTTAATGTTAATTAATGATAAGAGATTAGATTTTTTAAATAAATATAAAAAAATATTTAATAATACTAATTTAAAAATAGATGATGATGTTAAAGAATTGATAAAGAAACTTTCTTCAAATTATATTTCATACTTAAAAGGAAGAAATCCATTTACATTTGCTTTAAAAATAAATCCTTCGTTAAGTGGTATAAAAGTACTTGAAAATGTACCAAATAAAGACCCTTCTAATAAATTAATACCAAAAAATGAATTATCATGGTATAAAAATATAAAAGATGATATAATTACTTCAAAATTGGGTATTTTTCAGAGAAATAAAATAAAAGAATTGGAAGATAAAAATATTAAAATAGATTATAAATCAGATGAATCAGATATATCAGAAGAAAATGAAGAAGATGGTGAAAGTGAAGGATTAAATAAAAATAAAAATATGAAATTACTACAACCTATGAATATTGTGTATGATGATACTTTTGGAGAAAAAGGGTTTTATAAGTTTTTTACCAAGACTACACAAAAAGATCCTATATCTATAAAATATAATAAACAATATGAAAATGCTTTATATCCTGATGAAGAAAATTTAGGAAAATATTCTGGTAAATTTTTAAATATGTGTAATTTCATTAAAAAATCAAATGGGATTGTAATTATATATTCTCGTTTTTTATATTCTGGTATTATACCATTTGCTATTTGCTTAGAACATATGGGATATAATAGATATGGAGCTAATAATATATTACAGAATTCTAAAATAGTTGAGGATATACCAAAATACGAAGGTGTAAAGAACCCTAAATATTGTATTTTAACAAGTGATAAAAAAGAAATAATGGGTAATACAACAATTGATGGATTAATAAAAACTATTAATAATGATAAAAATATAAATGGAGAAAATATAAAAATTATATTAATAACACCAGTAGCAAGCGAAGGATTAAGTTTTTTTAATGCTCGCGAAATCCATTTAATAGAACCATGGTATCATTTTAATAGACCTGAACAAATTATTGGAAGAGGTATAAGAAATTGTAGGCATCAAAAATTACCTTTTGAAAAAAGAAATGTAACCGTATTTATACACGCAAGTTTAAATGATAATAATAAGAAAGAAACTACAGATATTCATGCTTTAAGAATTTCATCAAGAAAGTATAGAGAATGTCAAGATATAGATAAAATAATAACAAATAATTCTCTAGATTGTGCTCTAATGAAAAACATAAATTATTTTCCAAAATCATTATTTAAATTAGGTGTTGTAGAAATAGAAACTTCTCAAGGTAAACGTGTAAAATACGAATTAGGAGATGATAAGAATTATGAACCTATTTGTTCTCAAGATATAAATATAGATAAAACTGATAAATCAGCATATAAAAGCGAAAGATATAAACATTTACTAAAAATGGGTCAAAAAGAGCTTAAAAATCAATTAGAAAAATATATTGAAAATAATATATTTTATATTGAATTAGAGAATTTAATTAAAGATATTGATATTGATGAAGATATATTAATGTATACTATATATAAATCTATAAAACCAAATATATTATTAGAAAATTATTATATATCTTCTTACAAAAAAGGAATTAAACTTAATAAAATAGATAAAATAAATTATTCGAGAAAAATAAAAATTGTTATTAAAGATGATGATATAAATAATTATAAATCAAAATCAAATGAAGAACAAGATAATATTGAAAATATTATAAAGTTATTAAATGTTGATTTTGATGATATTATAAAAACTATTATTTCTATTTACCTATGTGATAGTAAATATGTTTTGATAATAATTAATTATATTTTACATAATTACAATGATATTAATGATAAAAATAACAAAAACTTATTATATATTGCGGATTGTTTATATAAACAAGGAATATTAATAAAAAATACAGAAATTCCTTCATTTAAATATAACAATAATAAATATATAGGATATTATAATATATATAATGTTGATATTAAAAATAATTTAGAAGATATAAATGGAGGTGATATAATATTATATGATAATGTTAAAAAAATAGATAAAGTTGGTATAAATGAATATGATCTAAAAGAACTAAAAAAATATAGATTTAAAATACAATCTATTCCTGAAGATATGAGATTAGAAAATATGCCTTATGGAATTATATTACCAGTAAATGATAAAAATGATAAGGGAGTAAATAATGTAATTAAGATTTTTTCTACAGACACAGATAAAGGTTCTGGAAGAGTTTGTAGAGATTGGAATATAAAAGAACTTAATAAATTTACAAATCAATTAGATAATGTTAATATAAAAATGAAAAATAAAGATATATTATGTAATTATATTGCCGAATTATTAATGAAAAAAAATAGATTATTAACACTACCGATATATAAACCAAAGATTAAATAATAATAACACCTGAAATTTCTTTATTTTTATTATATATTATTTCTTTTTCATTATATATAATTTTTTTATCTAATAAAAATGATAGAAATAAAGCTACTGATTTATTTAATCTTTCGTTAACTATTCCAGACATTATTTCAGAACTTTTAGTAATTCCAAAAACTTTAGAAAATTCATTTGATGAAATAAAGGTAATTAATTTTTCTTTAACATCACTTTTATAAATATGACACGTTAAAGATTTTTCTAATATAATATCAATAGGATTAGGTTTTTTAATAATTTTTTTATCTATTTGTGGAATAATTAAAATATCAGATAGTCCTCCATTTTTAACTGGTTTAACATTTAATACCTTAGGAACTTTTATTAAGGGTTTCAATTTATTTTTTACTTCATTTACTTCTTTTACTTCTTTTACTTCATTTACTTCATTTACTTCTTTTACTTCTTTTAATTGAGAATTAGGAAAAATTGTATTTTGGTGAATACTATGTTGAGAAAATTTATCATATAAGTTAATTTTGTTATTTTTCCATAACATATTATTTTTATCAGTTATAGAAGGTAACTTTGTTGCCAATACATTAATCATTTAATATATATTTATATTAATTAAATTATATATCATTTTTTAATACTTTTTTATATTTTACTTATTCTAAATTTAAATATTCTTAAGAAAAATTTTATAGCAATAATATTTTGTTATAAAGTATGTAATATATTATTATGTAATAACATAATCTTCGTATTTTAATTCATTTTCAAGTACATTTACAGCAATAATATTTTGTTTCATAAATTTTTTTTTTAATAAATAAAATTTCATACTCGATGAAAATTTTTGTCTTAAATTATTATCTATTATATCTGGTTCTATTTTTTTTTCATTAATATCTAATTCTTCTTTAGATACTATAGTTTCATTAAGTAAGCTTTTCATTAATTCATATTTAGTTATTTCATTTTGTGATTTAATACAAAAAGATATATAATTATTAATTTTATGTATTGTTTCATCATTAAGCCAATTTAAATTTATAAATACCCCATTATTGTTTTTTGTATAATTTTCCCCTGTTGCTAAAATTATTTTAAATAATTCAATAATTTCAATATTAGTTAGCTTACTAACATTATTTTGTATATTTTTACATAACTCTTTTTTATTCATTATAAATATATATATATATATATATTTATTTATATGTTTAATATTGTATTTAATCATAGATTTAATAATAAATTTAATCTTCGATATATCCTACGCCAGCATCATCATAATCATCTCCATAGTCTTCTTCTTCAATATCTTCTTCATCTAAACCTTCGTTGTCATCTTCTTCTTCTTCGTCTTCCTCATCTTCATCATCATCTTCGTCAAAATCTAATCCTCCTTTTTTACCCCCTTTGCTATTAGTAATAGGCTTATCAATATTAAATTCTTCTTCTTCGTCATCTTCTTCATTAAATAATTCTATACCATCATAAGTTGTTTCATCTAATTCGGATTCTTCTTCTTCATCAATTGATAGATTATCATCTTCTTCTACCTCTTTAATTTCGTAATCATCATTTTTATCTTTAATTATTTTTCCGATAATAGATATCATTTTGTCATATAAGGTAAATTTCTTACCACAAACTTTAACATTTACTATATCTCCTATATTAATATTATCAATATTTACATCAGATTGTATTCCTGATGTAATTTTAGGAATAATAACTTCTAAAATAGCCATATTATCATACATTCCTATAGCTCTTAAACCTAAATTATTTTTTGCTTTAACTTCACACTTAATAATTGAATCTTGAGATGGATTGCATATTTCAGCTATACAACTAATATCATAAGCTATATTCCCGTTTAAATGTGCTTCCTTAAAATAACCCGCTGAACGTTTAATTATTTTAATAGTATCTTTTTTAATATATCCATGCTTACTACAGCAATTTTCTAATGTACTTCTAACTTTATTAATGATAGTTTTATCAAAATCTCTTGTTAGTTCTTGTGGGGTTAAAATAATAGTTGTATTAAATTTTATAGGCATAAACATTTTACTAGACATTAATATATATGTTATAATCTATAAGAATATATCATTTTTTTATTTATATATTAAAAATTGATATATAAATCTATAATATCTATATTTATTAGATAATACCATGGAAATATTTAAAGACGATAAAATATTTTCATTTATAGATAAACATTTTGAATTAATAAAAGAAAATACTGAAAGTATTATTAAATTAATAGGAACTAGTTATTGGACTGAAAATGAATATACAAATTTTATAAATGTTATGAAATCAGAAAAATTTAATGAAAAAATAGATAAGCATGTATTACAAATATATAGTGAAGATTATTTATTTGAACTTTCTGGTGATACAAATATAATTAAATATTCACATAATCCATCATATATTAATTCAATTTCAAATATTTATAAATATAAAATATTAGCGAAGGATGACTATAATGAATTATTTAATTCTAAACTACTCTTTTTGACAACAAATAAAAATTCTATTTCTAAAGAAAATTTTCCAGCAAATTTGAAAGAATTACGTAAATTTTTTAAAATAAATAAAAAAATTACATATACAGATACAAAAACAAATATAAATTATGTAGTAAATGTATGTAAATGTAATAAATTAGAACATTATGATGCTGATGATACTGACTTATATTATAATTTAAATTATTCGAAAATTATTAAATCATCATATAAATATGATTTTTATATAGATATAACAAATGCTTCTAAAGATATTATACTACAGGCAATTATAAAAATGGAACAAACATTATATTTAAATCCCTTAATAATATCAAAACAACAACAAGTAGATATTATTAAAAAATATTCAGATCTTGTATCAAAAGATATATTTAAATATAATAAATATAATAAAAATCCTCCTTTATTAACACCAAAACCAGTTACATTAGAAAAAAAATACATTACTGAACCTGATGATTATACAAATATTAGTATATTAACCGAATATACTGTAACTGAAAAAGCTGATGGAGAAAGATTATTAATGTTCATTGATAATATTGGAAAGGTTTATTTAATAAATAATACATATATGGTAATTGACACAGGATTAGAAGCAACTAAAGAACTTTATAATTCATTGATAGATGGAGAATATATTTCATGCGTTCATAGAATAGACAATTCATCAGTTGGATTATTTGCTGCTTTTGATATGTATTATTATAATGGAGAAAAAATAACAAATATTTCATTAATAGATAATGATATAAATGAAAAAACTAGATTTAAATATCTAAAAAGTACAGAAAAGTATATTAAACAAAAATCATCAAATTTTTCTATAGATTACATTGTTAAAGACCACAGATATAGTGATAATATTTTGAAAGAATGTGATAATATATTAAGCGGTGATAAAAAGTTTCCCTATAATATCGATGGTCTTATATTTACCCCAGCAAAACTTGCTCTTTATTCACATTATGGAAATAAGCCTGTACAAATAACAGATAATGTTAAATGGGACAAGGTATTTAAATGGAAACCTCCAGAACAAAATACTATTGATTTCTTAGCAAAATATGGAAGTGTAATATCAATTGAAGGAATAAAATACAGAGAAATCTCATTATATGTAGGTTGTAATCCAAGACAAACAGAAAATTATACTATTAATAATGGCTTAAAAGAAATATATAATAATGAATATCGCAAAATGATGAAAGAGAAAAATAAAGGATATATTTTGAAACCATTCAAACCTAATATATATTATGAACAAGGTGTAGAAAAATCTTACATTAGATTAAACTCAAAATTAGAGACAAGATGTGAAAATGGCGATTTAATAGAAGGAGATAAAATAGTAGAATATAGATATATATTAGATAATACTATCCATCCTTCTATGCGTTGGATACCAATCAGAATTCGTGAAGATAAAACGAGAATATATAATATGGGCGAAATATCTAAAACTGCTAACGATAACTCAGTTGCTATTAATATTTGGACAACAATTCATAATCCTGTTACAGAAAGTATTATAAGAGGTCAAGCACAAGTATTAAAGATGGATATAGAAAATGATTTATTACAATCTAATGATATATATTATTCAAGAAATATTCCAAGAGATGAATTACTTTCTTATAATATGCAACAATTTCATAATATAGGAATAAAAAATATGCTATATTCAAAGCAAAAATATAAGGAAACATTATTAGAATTGGCATGTGGCGAAGGTGGAGATATGAATAGATGGATTGATAATTCTTATAAATTTGTATTAGGAATAGATTATGTTAAAAATAACATTTATAATCCTAGGTCAGGGGCATATAGTAGATTACTTTCAATAAGAGAGAAATTCTTTAGAGATAAAAATAATATAGTCAATAAAATTATCTTTCCAAATATAGTATATGTCGCTGGAGATTGCGGAAAATCTATAATGAATGGAGAATGTTCTTCTTCTATTGATGATCCAGAAAGTGTTAATATATTAAAGATAGTATTAAATAAAAAAATAGCTAATATTCAAGAACATTATAAAAAAATAGCATCTAAGGGAGCTTATGGTTTTGATGTATGTTCATGTATGTTTGCCATTCATTATTTCTTTGAAAGTGAAGAAAAAATCAATACATTTCTTAAAAATGTAAGTTCAATGTTAAAGAAGGGAGGAACATTTATATGTACTTTTATGGATGGTAAAAGTGTAATAGAAGCAATTAATAATAATGGGGGAGATATGATTGAAGGAAGAAAAGTATTAGATAAGGGTAAGGGTATTCCTCTTTGGAGTATTATAAGAAAATATGATTTAGATATAGATAGTGATTATAACAAAAAAGTAGATGTTTTAATTGAAGCAACTAAAAAGTTTATTCCTGAATTTATTGTTAATTTTGATGTACTTATAAAAAAATGTAATGAATATAAATTAGAATTAGTAGATAGTGAACTATTTTCACAACAATTCAATAAAATTAAAAGTGAAATACCAAGTGATGATAATGATAAAACTACACTTCATAAAATAATTATGAAATTAGATGAAGAAGAAGAACTCAAAAAATTTAGTTTCTTTAATCGTTGGTGTATTTTTAAGAAAATATAATAATTTTAAAATATTTGTATTTATTTGTATTCTTTCGTATATTAATCAATATTTATTTTTATATTTATAATTAAGATGATATTATTTTATAACTCTAATTGCTCGCGTAGTAAAATGTTACTCGATAATATAAATAGATATGATAAAAATAAAATTATAAAATTAGTACCAATGGAAGAATTAAAAAAGCAAAATATAAATATTGAAAGTAAAATAACTTCTGTTCCAGCACTTATGATATTGCCAAGTAAAGAAATATTATTTGGCAAAGATTTATTTGACCATTTATTATTACCTGGGAGAGGAATATTATGTGGCGGACAGAATACGCGAATAGAAAAAAGTACAAATGATAATAATAAGGATAATATTAAACAATTAGAGCAAAATACAGAAACTGATTCAATTGTTGCTTTTGTTTTAAATAGTAATAAATTATCTGATAGTTTTTCTACATTAGAAGAAGATGAAAAAATTAGAGATGATAAAAATTATGGCTGGGACTTTATTACAAATGATAAAAATATGAGTCATGGTATATCGGATATAAATATTATGTCTGATGATAATGGTAAAAAAGGAAAATTGCCTTCAATTGAAGAAATAATGAAGGCAAGAGATAATGTAAAAATATAAATATATATAAGGAATATTAATATATATTTTATTATAGGGTTTAATTATGTCAAATCAATTTGTATTTAATCAATATTATATAGATTTTATAAAAAGAATAAAACAATGTGTTAGAAAAATAAAAGAAGAAGCAAGTGGTGAAGATGGTGAAAAAGAAAGAGATAATGATCAATATTATTTTGCAAAGAATATCTTAAAAACTATAAAAACTAATTATATAACCTTTGATAAATCATCTGATGAATATATTAAATATATTAATTCATTACCTGAATCATTCTGGGTTTCTTATATTGAAACTGAAGAAGATAAATTAGAAGAATGGTTTGATAAAGATGAAGTAAAAAATATAGAATTATTTACAAATATTAATCTTTCTTCAATTAAACGTGCTATAGATGATGATTTCTTATGTCATCATTTCTTAACAGTGTTTTATTTATTTAAAAATGAATTATCTGAAGATGATGTTAAAATATATATTAAAACTTTTCAATCTTCAATAGATGATAGTTCGTTAAATGAGATTTCTAATGATACTCATAAGAAATTAATACAACGACTAAATGTTTTGAAAACTAAAAATATAAAAGCTAAAAGTAACTTGAATATGGCTGGCATGGAAGATACTATGTTAGGAAAACTAGCAAAAGAAATAATGGATGATGTTGATATTGATAAATTACAAAAATCTATAGGCGATAATGGAGATATTCTTAAAGCTATAGGTGACCCTGATAGTGGTTTTAGTGATTTAATATCAAATGTTAGTAGAAAAATGGCTACAAAAATTTCAAGCGGTGAATTAAAACAAGAAGGATTACTTCAAGACGCAATGAAATTTGCCTCTGTCATGCCTGGATTATTCGGTGGAAATCCTCAAGGAACTCCTGGAAAGACACAATCAGATATGGCAAATATGATGAAAATGATGAGTACTATGATGAATAATAAAGAAGGCATGGAAGCTTTTAGTAATATGATGAATCCTAAAGGAAAACAAAAAGATACACGAACAACTATTAATAAAAGTGCTCTTAAAAAACACGCAACAATAAATAGACTTAAATCTAAATTAGAGAAGAAAAATAGTGAATAAAAATAATATAAATATTATAAATATTATAGAGTAAGAAACAAATAATGTTTTGGTTAGATAATTTAAATGAATTATTCAATCCTGTATTATATCCAAATATAAATATGACTTTAGATGAAAAAATGAATGCTATAATAAGATTAATATTATTTATTGGAATAATTGCTACATTAGTATTTAACGATTCAAGATATATATTATTTGTATTTATAATTATGATTATTTCAATATTAATATATAATTATCAAATGGAAAAAAATAAAAAAATTGAAAAATTTTTAAATTCTAATGATTTAGACATTATTGATAATGAATTTTGTACAAAACCAACAAAAGAAAATCCTTTTATGAACCCAAATTTGATAGATAAAAAAAGAAGATATAAATCATGCTCTATAGATAATACAAACGTAATAAATGCTATAAATTCAAATTTAGAAGAAAATGTATTTAGAGAATCAGATGATATATATAATAAATCTACGATGGATAGGCAATTTTATACAGTACCATCAACTACTATACCGAACGAAAGAGAGTTATTTACAGAGTGGTTATATGAACGCGGTCCATCTTGTAAAGAAAATAATGGAGAACAATGTTATAATAATTTATATAACAATATTAAGAATACAGCACATTTTTAAATTTAATATTTTTTTTTATCAATTATATGTAATAATTTAATTAATATCCATCATTTATTAATTTTAATATAATTAGCATATATAAATAATAAATTACTTTAATAAAATAATGATTAGAAAAACAACTATTAAACTTGATATAGAGGTTAATGAGGATAACACTTCATCAAAAGAAATAGAATATAAAAATTATTCAAAAAATATGGGAGAAGGAGAAGAAGATCTATTGACATATAAAAATCTTATTAAATATGACACATGTGGAAAAAAAGTTTATAATGCCGAGACATTTAATAAAATTAAAAAAACAGAAGATATAGTTGATGAAATTATAGGTAATAGTGAAAACAATAATGACTGGAAAATATTAGAATATAAAAATCATGTTTTTGAAAAAGATTATACGCAAATATATGAAAATATTAAATTAGATGTAAAATATGATATTATTGAAAAAATAGAAGATAAAAAATATTTAGTAGATAAAGTAGATAAATAAATTATATTTATATTATTAAAATATAGATAATGGAAAATAATATTTTTGATACTAATACTAATATATGCTCTGATGATTGTTGGAAAAGTGCAAAAGATTTAAATAATAATAAAATAGAAGGCTATAATTTATATGAAAATAATTTAGTAAACTGCGTTAGTCCATTTGTAAGAATGCCAGATATGTATCTAAATCATCCAAATCTAAGAGGACGTCCTGGTTATGGTTTATCTGATGATTGTCTTATAGATAAATATTCTATGTTAAGAAATAATCCTTCTTCTATGACACAAGATAGATGTAAAGTACAATTAAATAATAGAATTTTTACTTCAGGACCAAATTTAAGATGTGGTAAAACTGATATAGACAAAGAACTCGAACTAATTGAAGGTAGTGATACAAATAATGTAAGATGTAAAAAACAAATTATGGAAGAAGAAATGAATAATTTCATGCCCTTATTAGATTGTGTAAAAGATATTCAAAATCCTGAAAATATTGTTCCTAAATGGACTAATGGCGGTGAAGATACACGCTCATATATTCATAGAACCGAATTTAATAAAAAATGTAACTGGATTGAAAGAAATAAAAACTTTTCTCTATAATATAGAAGAGAGTAGATGAGTTTTAATAGAACCACGTATGATAATTGTTCTTACAAACAAGAATTACAAGATAATGTAAGTACGCTTAGTTATTTATTATCGCCTTACAGATATGAACACGAAAACAAATGTAGACATCAATTAGGATTTGTTGGTGGAACTGTTGTATCACACATACAAGGAAACCTTGTTGATTTAGATAGTGAATTAAGAGGTCAAACAAGAATTATATCTAAGTGCGGTACTAATCAATATGTTCCTACAAATGATGGTATAATTAAAAATGATAAAACACAACCAATAGATACTACTATGTTACATTTACCAGCTTGCCAGTCTATTATGTATAGAGAAGTACCTATGCCGCCAAAAATAAATTATAACAAATGCCAATAATTTATAAATAATATTAATTTTTTTTAACACAAATTACCTATATAATTTATAAAAAAATACCAAATTAGATATAGAGGTCCTAATAAAAATGCAAATACGGCAAATATAAATCTATAAAAAAAGTTTCGTATAGCTCCTTTCCATGTACATCTAAATGATAAATATGCCGCAGATATAGATATAAAAAATGTAATTAAATACAGAATTGCTACAAAAATTTTATCAACAAGATCCCATTTATAGTAAAAATCTGGATTATATCCCATTATATATAAATATACTCTTTCCATAGAAGTATATGTATGCGTTACTTCGTTTTCGTTATCAACAAATTTTTCATTTTTCATTAAAATTTTAGGAATTAATAAACTAACTAACATATCTATTTATTTACGTATAAAATAATATATTATTTTATTAGATATGAATCAATATATAGATACAAGATTGAACTATGATAATTGTAGTTATAAAGAAAAATTAAGAAGAACTGTTGGTCCTGGATTATACCAATTAGATGTTCCTTCAAATGATTGTAAAGATTGTCACAGAGACATACCTGCTGATCCTTCTTTAAGATACCAAAATTATGGACACAATACTTGCAGTATGAAAAATGCTATTGACGATTCGAATGAATTACTTAGATTAAATTATAAAAATACAAAATGTAATGATGAAGAATATATGCCTGGTAAATATAATAAAACTGGTTGCGATATAAAAGGAGAAGTTGAAGCGAGACAATGTATGATACCTCGCGAAGATACGCGTTTATCTAATCCTCCTTGTACTTTAAAAGAAACTGGTATAAATAGATGGGAGTGGATATGTTATGACCCTCAAGAAAGAGCTTTAGAAGAGTTTGATAGAATTCCCGTTAATTATAGAATGGTCGCTAAGGATAATCATATTCCTTGTATAGAAAAACCGCAAGACCAATCGATATTTTTTCCAAATAGTAAAATTAATAATAATAATTTAGATACATGGAAAAAATGTAATAATAATAAATTATATACACCAGGTTATCCTGAAGGTTCAATGTACCCAGGAGTATCTTGTAAAAATTAATAAATAAGGTATATATTTAATTGTATTTTTTATCCTTTATTCATTAGAGATAATATAAAATGAATATATCAAATAACAAAGTGCCGTCTATGAAAAATATTTATGAATCTACATATTGGAATAATGTAAAAGAAGATGAACAAAATAGAGCAAATGAATTATTTAAAAAGGCAAAAAATCCTTACGAAACAAGAGTAGTAGCTAAAAATGCATCATCAGATATATTTAAAAGAAATTTTTATTCAGAAATGAATGAAGAAGATTTAATTGGAGATTATACATATTCATTAACAGGAGAAAAAGTAAGCACATCATCTTTAGCACATAATAATATGACACCTTTTCTTAAAAAAAATGTAACGCAAAATACAAATGTTGAAAATATGTATCCTTTATTAGATAATTTATCTGGTAATAATTCTTTAAAACAGCAAAAGAAAGAAATTCAATGTATGTTTAAACCACAAATTAATGCTGGTGGCAATATATGTGGCATGAAAAATAATGATGATTTTTATAAATCAAGATTAGAAGTTACAGAAATTGCAAATAATTTTTTTCCAATCGAAAAAATACGTGTTGGTCCAGGATTAAATCAAGGATATAATGGAGAAAGTACTGGTGGTTTTCATCAAGGAGAAACATTAGAATATGCTAAACCTCGTTCATTAGATGAATTAAGGTCACGAATAAATCAAAAACAAACATATTTTGAAATACCTGTAAAGGGACATGCTAAAGGACCTGATAGAAGAGCTGAACTTGCACCAATGACTAAACAACGTCCGGATACAGTATATGAAAATACACAAGATAAGTGGTTAAAAACAACAGGTGCTAATTCTAAAAATTCTTTAAGACCTTCTCAAAATATTCGGCCTACTGCAAGACAAGAATCCCATATAGAATATAAGGGACCTATCGCACGTTCAGAATTAAATCAAGGAATAAAAGACGATTATGGTAAAAGTAAAATAATATTATATGGTAATGAAAGAGAAACAACTGAACAACGCACAGTTGTAACAAATGCTACAAGTATAATAAAAGCATTAGTAGCACCTATAATGGATGTATTAAAATATACAAATAAGGAATATACTGTAGAAGCAGCACGTGGAGTTGGAAATCCAAGTATTCAAATCCCTTCAAAAGCTACATTATATGACCCTGTTAATCATATAATGAAGACAACTGTTAAAGAAACTACATTACATGATAACGAAAATGGTAATTTAACAGGAAACAAGGAGACTTATTCCGCTTTAAATGATACTGCTAAAACTACAGTTAAAGAAACAACATTACATGATAGCGAAAATGGTAATTTAACAGGTAATAAAGAAACTTATTCTGCTTTAAATGATACTGCTAAAACTACAACTAAAGAAACTACATTACATGATAATGAGAATGGTAATTTAACAGGTAACAAAGAGACTTATTCTGCTTTAACAGATTTAGCTAAAACTACAACTAAAGAAACAACATTACATGATAATGAGAATGGTAATTTAACAGGTAACAAAGAGACTTATTCTGCTTTAACAGATTTAGCTAAAACAACTATCAAAGAAACATTAATACATGATACCGCATTAACAAATATTAAAGGAATTGATGGTAACTATGTAAAAAATAGCGATGACGCTAAGAAAACATTAAGACAAACATTACCAACAGAAGATACAACAAGAAATATTGGAGGAGTAGTATATAAAGTAACATTCTATGACCCAGATATAGTTGCTAAAACAACTACGAAAGAAACTACTATAATTGGTAAATCAGAATATGGATTTATAAGTGGAGTATTAGAAGGTCTATTTGGTGGTTATTTAAATAAAAATGTTGAAATGAAAAATACTAATAAACAATTTACTTCTGATGTTAATGAATATGGTATAGCAAGTTCAATATATGAATATAGACAACCAGATAGAACAGCTGATGAAAATGCTGAAATAGACGGAACACGTGAAAAAATGTTAATTGCCGCAGGTCACACACCTAACCCAGGAAATATGAATGTAGGATTAGATTCAGAAGATATTGAAATGTATAGTAAAAAACCTGTTGCTAATATTTTCCCAGCAAGGGAAATTGGTAATGTTGGAGTAGTATATCAAACATCTCCTGAATTAGACAATTGCGGAATAACAAAAATTCCTAATAAAACAAATGCGTTCTCAAATCGTCTTGATAGTGATTTATTAGAAGCAATAAATAAAAATGATTTAATGAGAACACAAAAAATAAACCCTATAATTACAGGATGTAAAATATAATAAATTTATATAAGAAATAGGTATATTATATATAATATGGGAGCAATTACTCCTGTTACATATGCTCTCGTAGCTTAATCGGTTAAAGCGTTGGTCTTATGAGCCAAAGATTGGGAGTTCAAGTCTCCCCGAGAGCACTTTTTAATTTTTATTACTTATTACATTATTTTAAGTACAAGCACAAACATAATTGTTACAATAGTCAGCCGCTTCATAAGGCATTGCAATTTTAGGATATTCATATTTTTGTGTATTAACAGGAATTTCGCTATACCAAGGAAAGTCAGGCAAATCTCCATAAAACAAATTAATCTCTTCGCCTTTTTTGATATCTTCAATTGCTGTTGCGGATACAAAGACATTATTCATGCTATAAGTTTTGAAATGGCACATTGCATTTGGAATATTTTTATGATTAAATTTGCAAACATGAACTCCAACAGCATGCAACGCTGGAGGCATATCATATTCTTTACAATAATCATAATATTCTTTCATAAAATATTCAATATCATTTTGTTTTTTAGTCAATGATTTAATATTTGCTTTCTTATTTTTAAGTTCATTTGAAATTTCTTGCAATTGTGTAGAAACAAACTCAGGAAATTTATCCATATCAAGAAGAATTTGATTATGATAAAATTTACTTTCAGCAATATTTGAGACATCATCAATTTCATCATCAATTTCATCCCATTTCTCAAATCTTGGATACAAACTATCAAACAAATTCTTATCTGAAGCAATATATGATATCAATTTATCTCCTTCAAATGCTACAACTACCTTTTCAACCATTAGCAACTCGCCATTTTTAATATCATCCAAAGCAATTACTTTATGATTATTTTTATTTTTAGTATCAAAGGTAATTTTTGAATTTTTGAAGAGCAGCTTGTTAGTATTCATGTTTTATGGGTAATAAAAATTATAAATATATTAATCAATTTTTATATTTTATAAAATATATAAAGGTAAAAAATATAAAAAATATAAAATTTTTAAATATATAAAGGTAAAAAATATAAAAAATATAAAATTTTTAAATATATAAAGGTAAAAAATATAAAAAATATAAAATTTTTAATAATAGATATAATAATTAATGATATTATATAATAATTATACAGAATAAAGAATAGCATCTAATTTTTTTTCTATAGAAAGCATCTTATTTTCTAATGATATAATCTTATCATATAATATTTCAATATTAACCCTTGTTTTTATTTCAGTATCTTTAATTTTCATTTTATTCATATATTTTAATATATGACTTTCATTAGACTCTTTATTTTTCATTATATTAATATATTTTAGAACTAAATCAATATCAATATTATATTCTAATGATAATTCTTCTATAGTTTTACATTCATTTTTGTATTGTAAATATATGATTAGACATATAACACGAGACTTAATACTACCAATAGTTCTTTTATGATTTAATGCTATTTCTTCATACGATTTTTTATCAATAAGTTCTTTCATTAATTCTTCATCTTCTTCTTGTAACCATTTTTTTCCAATTCTTGATGTTTCTTCATTGTTTCGCAAACTGGTCATTTATTTAATAATTTTATAAATAATTAATCATTTTTTATTATTTTTACATTAAATAGATATAAGAATTATATATATTATATATAATATGGGAGCAAATACTCTCATATATATGCTCTCGTAGCTTAATCGGTTAAAGCGTTGGTCTTATGAGCCAAAGATTGGGAGTTCAAGTCTCCCCGAGAGCATTTTCATTTTTATAGCTTTTTATAAGAATATTACTTATAATAAGTTTCATATAAATATATTTTAAGATATAAATATAAATGAACAAGATAGCATTTATATTTTTAATATACAATATAATAAATCATGAAGAATTATGGCATATGTTCTTTAGCAATATAGATAAGAATAAATATAGTATTTATATTCATTATAAATATAACGAGCATCTAGATTTTTTTGAAGAATATAAGATAGAAAAGAATATCCCAACTAAATATGCTGATATTTCTATTGTTAAAGCACAAAACTTAATGTTATCAGAAGCATTGAAGGATAAAAATAATTCACATTTTATATTTCTTTCTGGTTCTTGTATACCTCTAAAGCCCTTTGATTATATTTATGATAATTTAGAAAAAAAATATTCATATTTTCATATAGCAAATCCTGAAGAATGTTTACCTGATTGTATAGATGCCTTAAACTATATTGATATTAAATACTTAAATAAAGCATCACAATGGTGTATATTAAACAGAGAACATAGTGAAATATTAGTAAATAATACTGAGTATATTCAGTGGTTTAAAAAATCTTATGCTGCTGATGAATTATGTTACATAACATATTTGGCTTATACATTTAAAGAAAATTTACTTAAAAAAATTAAGGCAACCTCATATAATTCTCCTCCAGAATTAGCAACTACATTTGCTAATTGGGAAGGTATGGATTATAAATATGTTACAGATAGAGAATTAAAAAATTATATCCATATTACACAAGCAGAGCTATTGTATTTATTAAAAAGTCCTGCTTTTTTTGGACGCAAATTTAAGCCTATTTCTGCTCATTCTATAAATAAGGATTTTTATTTAGACTATATAATAAATAATATTAAAGATAAAACCTTCTATAGTTAATATAAAATATTATAAATAATAAAATGGACGATAGTGATGGAATGATATATATTAAAAAAATATATTGTTGCAGACCTTCTGAATATTTTAAAATAGATAGTAAAAAATGTGAATTAAACGAAAAATTCGAAGAATTGCTTAATAATAATGAAATTATTGTTTTAAATCAAGGAAGACTATATTTTGGAAAAAATAATTTTTGCGATTTTTTTAATCGTTCAATGAAATTAATAAGAATTAATAAATGTGAATATGAATATTCAAAACGTAAGATAGTAAATATAATTTGTTAAATAATATACTTTATAATATTTAAAAATATAAAAATTGATTTATTTTATTAGTTATTGTTATAATAAGAATGTCAAATCCAGTTAATTTTCAAGATTGGGAAGAAGTAGTCTTTAAAAAAAATACTAAAGATAAAAAAAATATTATTCAAAATCAAGCAGGGCATAAAGAGTATATTAAATTAGTTGAAGATGATATTCCAAAGTTAAATAAAATTACACGAGAATATGCACAAGCTATTACAGATGGTCGCAAAGCATTAAATATTACACAAAAAGATTTAGCTCAAAAGCTTTGTATTAAAGATAATATTATTAAGGAATATGAAAATTGTAGTGTAGTTAATTTTAATATGCAATTTTATAAAAGAATTCTTAGAGCTCTTAATATTGACCCTAAGACTATTTGTAAAAATTAATAATTATCTCTATATTCCATCCAAATATTACCTAATAAGTTTTTACAATATATATAATAATTTTATTATCTATAATTTTAGCTTTCCCTTCCCATATTCTATTTTCTATTTTTTCTAAACTACATATCATAGCCAGATGTACTAAAATTTTACTTTTACTTTTTTTGTAAATCATTTCTAACTTCTTCATAATTAGTAATTTTCCATTTACATATATTTTTTTGTATATCAATACTAATTGAAGACCATTTTTCTAATTCATCTCTATTTAGAATTAATCCTTTTTTGCAATTATACTTGTTTTATATAGAGAAGGTTTTATAAATGTTTTACCATAATTAAGCAAAATACTTTTCCTATTTTCATCATTAGTAAATTCACTAAAGTCTAATATATTTTTCTCAATGAAAACAATGTTAGCCACTTTCATATATTCTATTTTTATTCTCATTTTCTATAACAATATCATTTTCCCAAAAATTACTTAATATTCTATATTCTTTTTTTCCTGAAAAAATATGACAACAAAAATATCGATACATATATTATTACTCATGTTTATATAATGAGTTGTAAAAAATAATAAATTTTTATTAATATATATTTAATAAGAACTAATTAGAACTATCAGAAGATACAGATGAATTATCATTTTCTGTTTCTTCATCAATTGAACCGCCGCTACTATTATAAGGTTCAAAACCAGAACTCATAGGTTCATTTGTATTTTTTAATATATGCGGATTTATTAAATTTGTCTTTGAAATATTATTCAATTCACTATATTCACTATCTGTAATTCCAATCATAGATAAAATATCATTTTTTTCATCAAATGAAAAATATATTAATAGCAGTGAAAAAGCAAATATAATTATAAATAACATTACATTATTTACATTTAATAAATCAGTTGTTACATTGTATTTCTTATCTGGATTTTCTTCATATTCACCTTTAATATTAATATAATGATAAATACCAAATAAAATTATTGCTGTAAAAGAAGCATACAATATTAATATATACATTATCTATTTATTTTTTTTATATTTCTTATAGGAATTATTACGCACAAGAAGTATTTACTTTTTTCCTGTAAAACATTTATTTACATAATCTATTATACTTTTAGGCTCTTTCATTTTATTAATTAATAATTTCTTTTCTTTTTCTAATTTTTTTAATTGAGATTTTAAATTAGCAATTTCAGTTTTACTTAAAATATTTTTATCATTTACTATTTTATCTTCAATATTCTTTATTTCTTCATCTATATACATCATACTTGAACTAATTTTAGTACTATTCACTTCAATATTACATATAATATTTTCAATTAAAGGATATGCGAATTTACCTCTATCTCCACTTGTATTAATATAACTAATTATGCCAGATATATTATTCATGAAATCCATTATTTTATTATTATCAATTAATCCTTGTTCATTACAATATTTTTCTTTAAATAAATTAAAATCTTCAGGCATTCTATCATTATTTTCTAATAATAAATTTAATATTTTTATTGTACTCATAGGGTCATTTGTAAAAGGTGTTGCAGACATAATAAGTAATCTTAAAGAATCTTTTCCAGATAAAGAATATGATTTTTGTATCATATTTTGTAAAACTTCGGGATTAGGTTTTTCCATGTTTGATAATGTATTACTATATATTTTGTGAATTTCATCAATAATAATTAGTGTCTTTTTAAATGGATCTTCTTTACCATTTCTTTTAACCATCATATCATATAGTTTATTTTTTCCTTTTATCATGTTTGTAAATTGTTTGTAAGATATTGGTTGTATCCAATTAGAACCTAATAATTCAAGTCTTTTAGCATGTGTTTCTGGTATTACTTTTATTTCTCCGCTCTTTAGTTTTTCTCTAATAATTATATTACAAATTTTTACAAACATATTCTTCCATATATCCTCTTTTAATGTATATCGTGTAACCCAAATAATTGTATAGCCCTCTTTATTAAAAGTATTTGTTGCTGTAGCTATAGCAGCACAGGTTTTCCCAGAGCCTACACTATGATATAGAAACAATCCTTTATAAGGAGATTGAGGTGTCAAATATTTTTGAACAAACATTTGAGTATTTGTAAATGTGGGAATATTATTTTCTTTCTTTGTTTGAATATCGTCATCTTCAATACATTTGTTTTTAATTTCAGAAATATCCAAAGTATATTTTTTATAATTATTTGATATATAATTATATAATTCAATATAATCTAATTTTTTATTAGGAGGTTTTTCACTATTTTTATTTTTATTATTTATTTTTTTAATATAGTTATATATTTCTTTATAATTATTGATATTTATTTTTTTATATTTAAATAATTCCTCTAATTTATCTATTAATAAACTACCATGTTTATTTAAAAACATAGTTCTATTTTTCCAAATTTCATTTATTGTATCACAATAATCTTTGCGAGAACTTATAAATTCGCAAAGTGTATTATAAGGAGTTTTTTTATTAAATGCTTTAATTATCTTTTTATCTTCAATATCAAAAGTTATATTTTTTATAATTACTCCTTCCCACGATTTATTATCATTTGAATTTGTAGTTGATTTTTTCATTTTAGGCAATTTTTTTATATATTTAATATCAACTATATGCAATGCTGCTAAAAGCAAAATAGAAACAGGATCAAAATCATCTGATTTTATTTCTAATATACCTTTACACTTATTTTCACAATCAATTACATCTATATCATTTCTATAAATTTTATCATTATGATTTAATTTTATAAGATTATTACCTTTTCTTATTTTATCTTGAATATAATTATAAAATCTATTATTATTTAAAGATAACATATGTAAATTTTCTGTTAAAGATAAATCAACTGCCGAAGTTATAATAATATCCTCTACATCAGCAATAAAATTTAAAATACTAATATTTTGATTACTATGTTTATTAAATAAATCATGAATAGTTAAATTATCGTCATATTGTATATTATATACATATACATATAAAGGCCATCCTTCATTTGGATTAAAAGGAAGTCCTGATTGACCACAATGTCTTGTACCTCTTCCTATAACTTGTGTTTTTTCCGATTTAGTTATTAAAGGTTCCAATATATGCATATATTTTACATCAAATACATCAATGCCTTCTTTAAATCCAGCATCTAAAATTATGAAACGCATATTTTTTCCATTTATATTATTTTCTCTATTATTCATTATTTTCATCATATTTTTTTTTAATTTTACTGGTAATGGTTTTTTATTTACTGTAGATTTAGTTAATAATCCAAATGTATTATAATCACTATTTACATTTTTTATTATACCATTGTTATATATTAAATTATAATTATTTGCTATCATTGAAGAAGCAACCATTTTAGCACCATTATTTCCATCTACATCACTATATATAATATGTTTATAGTATTTACCATCGCGGCTCATATCTATATCATCTAATGTCTTTATTTTTTCCATTAATGCATGAATTTTTGGAGACATTAAAGGTAAATCATTAATAAATTTAGTTTTATTAAATTTTTTAGAATCAAACTTGTATTCAGACTTAACATGTGCCCATGTACTTGTATTTCTAATACAAGAAGCAATTTTTGGAATATTATTATTCATAATCTATAATTATTAAATATTAAAATAAAAATCAATTTAAATATTTAAAATATAATATATATAAAAAAATAAAAAACTATATTGTTTTAGTTTTATTAGTTATTGTTGACAATTTTTTAAAGTTTAATTTATATGGTTGTTGAGGACAAGGGGGGACATGTATATTATAAGGTATATCAATGGTACAATTTTTTAATAAAGGAATTCTCTCTAATTTATCAAATATATCTTTCATAGCCAACTTTTTCTTGTGTATATCATGTATTATTTGTTTATTATAATTATTAGGAATTATACCATATGTATATATTAATGGAAAAGATGAATAGTTATCTGCTACTTTATGATCAAAATATATAGGATATTCTCTTATATATTTTGGATTATGTGTATAATATGAAAATAATAATTCTATTTTATTCTTATCTATTAATTCATATATTGGTTTCATAATATACATACTTTTATCTAAAAACATAATAGTACCTTCATTTAAATTATCACTATAGCTCTTTTTAATTGTATCAATTGCTGTATTTGACATAAAAGGAATTAAGATAAATATGTCTAATTTTGTACGTTGGAAGTTATCTTCAATAGTATTAGCCATTTGAGAACCAGAATAACTTGCGTCGTCTGCTATTATAACAGGATATGAATGATCTATTTTACTAAAATCACTAACAATAATTATTTTATATTTATTAGTATTTACATATTTTTCTATAATCTGCATTATCCAATAATTAGACTTATTTTTATCATCTATAGAAATAAAAAATTGTAATACATTTGTATCTAATATTGAAATCATTTCCTCAATAGCTTTCTTATAAGTTTTCAAAAAAGTATTATAATTTATATATGTAGTTTTTAAAATAAATTCATTTGCTATATGTCTTATAGAGGGGTCACTTTGTTCAAGCCATTTTATGACATTTTTTGCATTTATAGGATAGCTGTTTGGTTTAGGTATTGTAGAATTTTTACTAATTTTAGTTGACATTTCTATTACATTATCAGAAAAGAAATATAATAAAAAATAATTTTATTAATTTGTTCTATTTTTATGCTATTACTTATAAAAAATGATATTTATATATATTTTAATATATATACTTTAATTAGTTATCTTTTTGCTATAATAAAGTATTGCGAAAATATGAACGTTACTGAAGATTCTCGTATTAAAGAACTCAAGGTCAAAGGAATAGAATGGATTGAAAAAATAATACAGAAAGACTTGACGTTTACAAAGCCAGGTTCTATATCACATTTGCTATATGGTGAGAAGCCTAGTGAACAGTCTATAAATATAAAGCTCGGGCGTTTTGGTGAGTTCATAGCAAAAGAGCTAATTAACATTAATGATAATTTTGATTTGCTTGATTGTGGTGTTCAAATGATAAATAATAAACGTAAGGATGTAGATTTGATATTTATAGATAAGGTTAGAAAAATAATATATTTTCGCGAATTGAAAGGAAATATTGAGTTAGATACAGAAAAAATACCTGCTACTATAGATAAATGCAAATATATTACATCTTTCCTTACAAATAAATACGAAGATTATACTATAAATTGTGCTATTTTAAACTGGAGCATATATGATAGACAAGTTTTAACAGCAGGACTTTCAAATATAAAAACATTTGAAAACGCTGGTTTGAGAATAGAACATATGGGTGATTTCTTTGAAATAGTAGGTGCTATTTGGCATAAAGAGGACTATTACTCATATTTCAGAACAATAGGCTCTAAAATAAATACTCGTTTCAAAAATTAAATATAAATATATGTATATCTTATTGAAATATATTACAATTATTTACTATTTTTTTCTTAATAATTCTTGATAATTAAATGCTTGGTATTTATTTCGTCTCCAACCCTGTTATTATATAATTTAAATTTATATTTTTTATCATATTCATCTACAATATAACCATTATATAGATCTTCTATAAATTTAGTCTTGCCAATTATCATTAGGCATTTTATTTTTGTTGTTTTGAATAAAGATGCTAAATGACGTTGCTGTTCTTTACCAAATGAACAATATCCATAATCAGTAAATTCACTATCATATGGTGGATCTAAGAACATAAAATTTGTTTCGTCATTAAATTTTTCAAATATAGTTTCAAACTTCTCATTGTATATTTCAGTCCTATTTAATAATGTCTCATAATCTTTATTAAGTAATTCAGAATAATTAATAGTTTTATATTTACCAAATGGGATATTAAATTTTTTATCTTTATTATATCTTAACATACCCCTAAAACAGGTTTTCCGCTGATAATAAAATCGTTTTGCAATATCAAGAGAATTATTCATTACCATTACATCTCTTATATTATAATAGGTTTCTTCATCATTTGGCGAGTTTACCATGAACTCATAGATATCTTTGGCTTTCCCATCACCAATACATTTATATAAGTCTATTAATTCTGAATGTACATCGCTAATTACGGCTTTTATTGGGTTTAAATGAAAATATACCGCACCACCACCTACAAATGGCTCAATATAGATGTTATAATTCTCTGGAAAATATTTATCAAACATTTTAATTTCATCAACCTTGCCACCACTCCATTTAATTAAAGGCTTTAGAACTTTTCTAGAATTCTGAACATCATTTAATAAATCTATTAACTCACTCTTTTTTTTTGATTTATAATTAGTAAATCCGTATTCTTCGCATTTAGATAAAAGTTCTTTTTTTGATTTATTTGAATTCTCCATAATTAATAATGTATATAAATACTTTATATTATTAATATATATATTATATATAAATCATTTTTTATTATTTTATAAATAATATTTATATTAATTTTTGTTTAATTATTATTTTTTCTATTAACTTAGTCATATATATAATAAAAAACATAACATATATAAAAACATTATGCTATAACATATTAATATTTATTTAAATATGAGAACTGAGGTAATGTTTATGGTTCTAAAAGATATTATAGATAGCTATAAAATACCTGAATTACAAAGATTAGTAAATAAAGAACATATTATTAACATGGTTGAAGACCAAAAAAAAGAATATAATAAATATAATACATTTTCAATGTTACAGAGTTTTACAATAGCTTGTATTACAAATGAAGATAAAGGATATATTTTAGATGGACAACATAGAGTAGCCGCTTATTCACAATTAAAAAACGAAGGATATGATATTGATAATATTCGTATTCCTGTTGTAAAATATAATTTAGATAATATTGATGAAGTTAAGCAATATTATAATCGTATAAATATACATTCTCCTATAGAACCTATATTAAATCTTGAAAATATTGAAAAAACTATTTCACAATTTTTAATTAATAAATTTACACATAATTATTTTAGAACTAAGAATGAAGAAATTAATTGCAGGGCTCCGTATATATCAATAATTTACTTGAAAGAACGTATTAGAGCTTTAGATATTATAAATAAACTTAATTTACATAATAAAAAGGAAACAGATTTATATAAATATATATTGGACGTTAATGATTATTTGGAAATCATATCATCACATCAATTAGATAAATCATATACAAATCGATTTGAATCATGTAAAAATAAAAAAAATAAAGAGGTCCTTAAATATACATGTTATTTAGGTATATTTAGAAAATGCGAATGGTTAGATATTGCTTTATATTCTTTATTTAATTCTCTAAAAATTGATGATTATGGAGATATAATTAAAAAATATTTTTTAATAGATAAAAGAGTTAAGATACCAAAAAATATAAAAAAAGAAGTATGGAAAAAATATAATTCAGAAGAAACTATGAAGGGAAAGTGTTATGTATGTGATAATATATTAGATTATGATAATATGGAATGTGCACATATAGTTGCGCATGTATTGGGAGGTGAAAGCACTATAAATAATTTGCTTCCTTGCTGCAAAACTTGTAATCGTGATATGGGTATTATGAACCTTTATGAATATAAAAAATTATTATTAAATTATAAAAATTGATTTAGTATATTAATTATATATTAATTATACTATGCTAAAGAATTCTATTTTGATAGTAAATATGTCTATGATTTGTATATTTTATATGAGATGTACATTCTGTTTTAAAAGACCAAATATTTTGAGATGCCCAAGTTTTCCAAATATTAACAAAATTTATAATTATTCATTTTCATTTGATAATGAAAATACTATTAATTCCGAAAATTATAAATATATAATTAATGATAAAAAAAAAAGAAATATATATCTTAGATTGAGAGAAAACACAGTAAATAGAATTATATATAATTAAATTATATGTTATTATATTATTTATTAATAATTACATAATTTTATAAATATTATATATGAATTCTTTTTATATTTTTAATTATAAAATAATTTGTTTATTTTTATTATTATTTTTTAAAAAATTGATAATATTATTAGTTAGTATATATTACCGATTTGCCACTAAACGACTTTTACTTGTTTAAGAAAGTTAGTCTATACTTATTAAGTAGAATAAGTTGTTCTGTTCATCAAGATTAAAATGTCATCCGACGTAGCGAATGTTACGAATGTTACAAATGTTACGAATGTTACGAATGTTACGAATGTTACGAATGTTACGAATGTAAAATTGAACTTCAATCCTAATTACGTAAAATATCGTATCATGACTGATATTAAAATGATCATTTTTAAATGGAAAGGAATAATTTTTGGAGGATTTGTGAGAGATAGCATTATTCACGATCATTATGCTAAAATGTTCTATGAAAAATTTGGTGTCTATAAATCAATGTGGAATGAACAATTTGATATTGATACGTTGCCTCGTACAATTGTCTCAAATGATATTGATGTATGTCTTTATAACAGAGATGACATTAATAACATGATTATAGACATTAATAGGCATATCAATGATAGTTTTGGAATTTCTAATGTCATAATGACATCTGTTGAAATAGTATATTCTGTAGATGATAAATATGATAAATATATCTCTCCATGCTCTGGTATATTGCATAGTTATCAGTTTACTATTACAATTGGTAAAATTCCATATGTTACAGAAGGAATAGTATTTAATGTAAATTTAGATATTATTGAATGTAAAATCATAGGTTTAATGCCTCCTTTCAACAAACTTGATTTTCTATGTAATGGATTTATTATGACAAAGTATGATCTTATCTATCTTTCTCCTAATACTGGTACTGATATAGATAATTTAAATTTTGTCCAAAAAAAAGAAATTGAATACAAAATCATAAGAGATGTAGTTAATTTCAAAACAGATTATTGTCTTAGATTTTCAAGAGGTATAGATTCAGAAGACTATACACCTACATCAGATGTTAGAATTACTGAACAAGCTTGTAGGAGAATTGAAAAAATGGTCTTAAAAAAAAATATGTGGAGAATTGGAAATATGCCTTTTATGGTAGATAAAAATTGTGAAGAATTTTCTAATAAAAATTGTTGTATTTGTTATGATAATTTTAAAAAGAAAGATAGAGTGGCTTATGTTCCATTAGATGGTAAAAAAACAAATTCCAAGAACTATCCTCCTATGCATATTGAATGTTTTCTAAAGTATCTAAACTCGCAAATTAGAAATATAATGGAAGAAATAAATAATAGCGATTTATATCTTTACGATTCTGTATTTCTAAAATGCCCTATGCGAAATATGTTAAATTTTGATTGTACAAGTATTAAAGACATTGTTGATAATTACTTGCTACATAATTAACAACATTAGCTAGATAAGTTTGGGTAATATTGTAAATATTGTATTTTTATATTTTTGTAAGTTTTTATAATTAGATAAATATAAATAAGATATAAACTCTAATATTTTACATATATTATATTTATATTCTGTTATTTTACCTGTAAATATATTTTTTTATACCTATTATTTTATTGATTATAATAATCTAAATTAATATAATTCGTATATAATTCGTATATAAAACGTATATAAAACACATATAAAACGCATGTAAAACGCATATAAAACACATATAAAACACATATAAAACGCATATAAAACGCATATAAAACGCATATAAAACGCATATAAAACGCA
>Ga0169931_10002670_pt1 | contig 28870 bp, 26 predicted proteins | sample Kivu_15m_20L_FD_129675 | JGI IMG/M metagenome (GOLD analysis project Ga0169931, IMG submission 129675) | Freshwater microbial communities from Lake Kivu, Western Province, Rwanda to study Microbial Dark Matter (Phase II) - Kivu_15m_20L... | ecosystem: Environmental > Aquatic > Freshwater > Lake...
CATAGGCATAGCCACGTTCGCTGGCATGCGCTAATGAGATACTTAGCAAACCTGCCAAGAGATAGATTGTCGTTTTCATTTTGTTATTTCTCCTTTTCATTCGAACTCATTTAGTCTATGGCAAGCCCATGAAGGTTCATCGAGGGGTAAAAAGTCAGGAAATAATCCTAATCACTTAGCCAAGAAAAAGCTGATAGGCGGGATTTTGATTTTCATCCCAATGCGGATAACCCTGCTGCTCTAATCGATGCAAGAATTGTGTAAATTCATTTCTTTCTTCAGGGGGTACTTGAATCCCACACAGAACCCGACCGTAATCTGCACCGTGATTACGATAATGGAATAAACTAATATTCCAATCATGACCCATGGTATCTAGAAAATTCATCAGGGCGCCTGGACGCTCAGGAAACTCGAAGCGGAATACCATTTCATGTTCGGCTTGCGGAGCGTGGCCACCAACTAGATGGCGCAGATGTAATTTAGCCATTTCATTATTGGTTAAATCAATCGCAGGTAACTGATGATGATTTAATCGCTGAATAATTCTGCTGGGTTCATCACGGTCAGCAATACTTAGCCCCACAAAAATATGAGCCACTTTGGGGTCGGCGTAGCGATAATTAAATTCAGTAATATTGTGACCACTCAACAACTGACAGAAGGTTTTAAATGAGCCAGCTTGTTCTGGAATAGTGACCGCTAAGATAGCCTCGCGGTTTTCCCCAATTTCGGCTCGCTCAGCGACAAAGCGCAGGCGATCAAAATTCATATTGGCGCCAGAGGCAATGCCTATCAGTGTCTTACCCGTTATTTGATGACGCTTGATGTATTCCTTAATGCCTGCAGTAGCTAATGCGCCTGCCGGCTCTAAAATTGAGCGTGTATCTTCAAAAACATCCTTGATGGCGGCACAAATCGCATCGTTATCCACCAATATCATTTCATCAACGTATTGTCGGCAAAGTGCGAAAGTATTTTCACCCACCTGTTTCACAGCAGCCCCATCAGCGAAAAGACCAACTTGGTCTAACATGACGCGTTTACCGCTATTTAGCGACTGTGTCATTGCGTCAGCATCAATAGCTTCAACCCCTATCACTTTCACTTCTGGTCTTAGAGCTTTTACGTACGCAGCAATTCCAGCAAGCAAGCCTCCACCGCCCACACAACAGAAGATTGCTTCTATTGGTTCAGGGTGCTCATTAAGGATTTCCATAGCAATCGTGCCTTGGCCTGCTATCACCTCTGGGTCGTCGTATGGGTGAACAAATGTTAGGCCTTGTTCTTGCTCTAGTTTCAAAGCATGTTGATAAGCGTCAGAATAAGAATCACCGAATAATATAACCTCAGCACCACGGGCTTTGACGGCATTCACTTTGATTTGCGGGGTGGTTGTGGGCATCACAATAATGGCTTTACAGCAGAGCTTTTGTGCTGAAAGCGCTACGCCCTGCGCATGATTGCCGGCAGAGGCAGCAATTACGCCACGTGCTCTCGCATCCTCAGATAAATGCGCCATTTTGTTATAAGCGCCACGTAATTTAAACGAAAACACAGGCTGCATATCTTCGCGTTTCAAGAGAACACGATTTTGCAGTCTGCCAGAAAGAATGGGTTGAAACTCTAATGGCGTTTTTTTTGCCACATCATAGACGCGGGCGTTGCGGATTTTTTCTAAGTAGTCGTTTTTCATTCAGGGCGGCAAAGTGTATGATTCAGGGTGAGGTGTTATTATAAATAAAACCAATCATCATATTGAAATTAATCTGAATTTGAAGGTACATAATACATGGCAACACAAGACGAATTGAAACAACAGGTAGCAAAAGCTGCGATTGAGTATGTTAAGGGCGGCATTATTGGCGTAGGAACAGGCTCCACAGCTAACTTTTTTATTGATGAATTAGCCAAAGTGAAGGCAAGAATTGATGGAGCTGTTGCTAGCTCGGAAGCTACGGCACAACGTTTGCGTAACCATGGCATTGAAGTTTTTGATTTGAATAGCGTAGATGGCATGGAAATTTATGTCGATGGCGCAGATGAAATCACCGAACACATGCATATGCTTAAAGGCGGTGGTGGTGCTCTGACAAGAGAGAAAATTGTTGCCGCATGTGCCAAAAAGTTTATCTGTATTTGTGATGAGAGCAAATATGTTCCCGTTTTAGGCAAATTTCCTTTGCCCGTAGAAGTTCTTCCTATGGCAAGAAGCTATGTTGCGCGAGAACTGGTGAAGCTTGGTGGTCAACCGAAACTGAGAGACTTCACGACCGATAATGGCAACATCATTCTTGATGTGCATGGCTTGGTGATTAGCAATCCCATTGAAATGGAAGCAAAGATCAATCAAATCGTAGGTGTGGTGACCAATGGATTGTTTGCAGCACGACCAGCCAATGTATTATTGCTTGCGACTGCCAACGGCGTGAAAACACTTCAAGCCAAGTAAAACAAAGCATTTTTCAAAAAATGTCATATTTGCGTAATAAAATACAGTGTAATTTATAAAAGGATATTGCAATGTCTGAACATACCTCTAAACAATACGATGCTGAGCTAGAGTCAGTACGTGCCAAAGTATTGCAAATGGGCGGGCTCGTAGAGCAGCAAATCATTCACGCATTGAGCGCTTTAGTTGATTTGGACGCAGCCAAAGCTGCTGAGGTGATCGACCTTGATCATCAAGTGAATGCTCTAGAGGTTCAAGTGGATGAGGACTGCAGTCATATTATTGCAAGACGCCAACCAGCCGCAGGTGATTTACGCATGATTATGATGGTGGTTAAAACAATCACTGATTTAGAGCGTATCGGCGACGAGGCGACAAAGATTGCTCGCGTGGCTCAACGTTTTAGCCAGGCGGATAGTGTGATGACTCCTAAATTTACTGAGATTAGAAATATGGTCGGTTTGGTGCGTGAAATGTTGCGTACTGCGTTAGATGCTTTTGCTAGACTCGACTCCAGTAAGACGGCTGACGTAGCAAGGCAGGATGAGCAGGTAGATGAACAATTCCGCTCTGCCATGAGACAGCTAATCACCTTTATGTTGGAAGACCCTAGAACCATCTCCAATTCTTTGGAAATTTTATTTGTAGCTAAATCATTGGAGCGTATTGGAGATCATGCAAAAAATATTGCTGAATACTTGGTCTATATGGTCAAAGGCAAAGATGTGCGTCATACATCCTTAGACATACTGGAGCGTGAAGCTCGTTCTTAGTCAAAGTAGTCAGGCTTAAAAAAACAAGCTCCGCAATTTTGATAAATTGCGGAGCTTGTTTTTTAACAGACTAGAATTTAGGCTTTGGGAGGAATGTAACCGGAGGCTTGGTCTGAACCTTCACCAAAAAAATAAGCCTCGGTTTGTTGCATAAGATATTTGCGAGCTGCTGGATCTGCTAGGCTTAGTCGATTTTCGTTTACCAGCATAGTTTGTTGTTTCAACCAACCAGCCCATGCCTCTTTCGAGACATTTTCAAAAATCCGTTTGCCTAACTCTCCTGGATATGGAGGAAAATCCATTCCATCCGCATCTCTTCCTAACTTTACACAATGTACTGTTCTAGCCATGCTGTTTTCCTAAATGTTGAAATCAAAACCAAGCAATCATAATAGCTGATTCTTTAGAATTCGCCACGAATACCTATCATTAAAGCGCGTCCGCCCATTGGGGAAATCTCTTTTAGGAAGGAGCTATGCTCGCGAATTTCCTGATTAAGAAGATTTCTTGCTCTAGCAAACAACTCAAGACCATAACTACTTGGCATCCGGTAGGTTGCAGTAGCGTTGACCAATGTATAACCATTAGTGGGGAATTCCTCAGCATCCGTGCGATCTTGTTTGAAGCCTCGCAGAACATCCAAGCGTGCTCCAATTTGATTCAGTCGATAATCCATTCCAAATCCAAGCCTCATTGGAGAAATTCTTGGAACAGGGTTACCTGTATCACTGTTATTCGCCCTTACATAATCGCCACGTAGGGTTAAATCTAAATCACCAACGCTTTCATAGACCCTAAATCGACCATCAAATTCCACTCCTCTGAAAGTGACTCTGTCACCTCTAAAAATTGCTAATCTTTCCTCATGTTCATCATGTCCTGGGTCATATTCTTCACCATGATCGTTAACCAAATCCCCAGTCTTGTAAAGATTGATAAAGTTCTTAAAACGCGTGTAATAGGTGCCGATATTAAAATTATTTTTTGCATCTTTCCAACGTAATTGGGCATCGATACCATTAGAGCGCTCTTTATTAAGTTCGCTATTACCTCGCTCGTACAAACGGGTTCCATGATGAACCCCATCTGCAAACAATTCTGTGGCAGTCGGTGCTCTTTCGGTATGAGTAAGATTACTACCAATACTCCAGTGATCATCCAATTTAAATAAAGCACCAGCCGACAAATTGAAGGTATTGAAACGTTTAGAGCTCGCTTCCCCAAAGTGAGGTCCATCACCATGATCTTCACCACCACCAGCAGAGCGAACATTAATTCTATCTAACCGACCGCCCATACTAAGTTTCAAATCATCGATAGGTAATTCCTCATAGACATAAATACCTTGCCTTGTAGTTCTGGTAGATGGGAGTAAAGCATGGCCATGATCACCCAAAGGATCAGAGCCAAGTTTTGTATTTTCAAATTGAAATCCAACTACACCGCTTAATTGACCAAATTTTTGATGTGCTGCTTCTAAGGTACCTTCGACACCATTATTCATAAATCTTGTTTTGGCCTCAGCATTTTCTAATTCAGTATGGCGATAATCTGTATGTGCCATTCTGAATTTGACTCGCTCCACTAGCCCCCCAAGTTCCCGGATTTCCGATGAAAATTCGGTTCGCTGGGTAAGCATATCTATATTCTTCAACTCATCACCATCAAATGGGATGCCAAATCGACTGGATGCAGTAGAGACAGATAGACCAATATGACCCCTATCAAAAGTAAGTGATGCCCCTAAAGCTCCGCCATTACTTTCTGCTGCAGTATTGAGAACTCTGCCGCGTCTAAGTCTCACGCCTTGACCATCCGCTTCGCCACGACGGGTTACGGCGTAACCTGGAATAGCTAAGTCTTCTGTTTTGCGTTGATATACATCCGCATGCAAGGCAAACAAACCATTGCCAACATCGATGACAGCTACCCCACCTTTTTCACGTTCAGCACCTCCGTAACGTAATTCACCACGCCCGGTTATTCCATTCACAGCCTCTTTGGGAATTCGATGGTCAATGATATTGACTACGCCACCGATTGCCCCCGCACCATACAAAACCGTAGCAGGGCCTCGTATAACTTCGATCTGTTCCGCGATAAAAGGATCTGCACCAACTGCGTGGTCAGGACTAATGGCGGAGGCGTCAAGCAAGCCAACCCCGTTTTGCATAATTCTTACTCTGTCACCGTCCATCCCTCGAATAATAGGTCTAGAGGCATTAGGCCCGTAATAAGTTGAATTTACTCCAGGCGTAGCACTTAAGGTTTCACCTAGGGTGCTCTCGCGGCGCAGAGATAGTTCACGCCCATTTAGAACAGTCACTGGAACGACTAATTGGTCGGAACTAACGCCTAGTGGATTACCAGTAATTGGAATAGCTGGTGCTATATTTTCAGCATAGCTATTGCCATGGAACATGGCTAAAAATAGCCAATAAGCAATGGGTTTAACGATTACCCGAGTCGTATCAAAAGAAAAAGATTTCATGACTATGTCCTAGAAATAAATAATAAATGCACTCTGGAAGAGTGCGCTAAAAATTATTTAAAGGACGAGAGGGGGTGCGCGTGCAGAGAAGTGTTGAGTGAGTAAATCAACACAACGAGAAACAATCAATGTCTCGTTGATGAATGATTGGAAAAATAAATCAATATTCCAAGGCTTAATTTCCAAGCCGCTATCAATGCCTATGGATTGGGCGCATTGAGGACAGAAATGTTGATGTGGCGCTTGATGTTTATCTTGTTGTTGTGTCTGGGTATCGAGATGGGAAATCTCGTGCGCAAGCAGTTGCTGTTGCGCTAGCAACAGCAACAAAGGTAAAACAACAATAAGAGCAAGGCGTTTCAACATAGGGTTACAATTTTATTCATCTGCAATGCAACTTGCAATATATTTCAGCTCTTCTTGGGGATTAGTGAACTCCTCATATGCATGCCTGCTTCGTGCATACCAGTAGCGACTGTTCCAGGCATCCCCCTCAATTTTATGAAGTACAGCATGTATCCAGCAGGCTGTTGGGTCGCTTAGATCTTGCACAATTTCATGTGCAGCATCCCATTCATCTTTCAATGCGAGGTTAACTGCTTTTGTCATTTGAGCTGCGTTTGAATCCATTCAATATCCCTGTGATCAATTCAATGAATGATTCTATTATCAACAAAACTTATGCCAAAAAAAGCCACTGCTGTGCAGTGGCTTTAATGAAAGTGATTATCTATAATTTGCTACGCAAAATTTGCTTCAGCAAAATCCCAATTTGCCAAAGAATTTAAAAACACTTCTACGAATTTGGCGCGAGCATTTCGATAGTCGATGTAATAAGCGTGTTCCCATACATCGATAGTCAGCAGTGCTTTATCGCCAGTGGTTAAAGGCGTGCCAGCAGCACCCATATTCACGATATCAACGCTACCATCAGATTTCTTTACTAGCCATGTCCAACCGGAACCAAAATTGCCAACTGCAGATGCTTGGAATGCTTTCTTAAACTCATCAAATGAGCCCCATTTAGCATTAATAGCTGACGCTAAAGCACCCTTAGGTTCGCCGCCACCATTAGGCTTCATACTGCTCCAGAAAAAGGTGTGATTCCAAACTTGTGCAGAGTTGTTATAAACACCACCAGCAGATTTTTTGACGATATCTTCTAGATTGCTGTTTTCAAATTCTGTCCCTTTAATCAAATTATTGAGATTGGTGACATAAGTTTGATGATGCTTACCATAGTGAAATTCAAGCGTTTCTTCAGAAATGTGTGGCGCCAAAGCGTTTTTTGCGTAAGGCAGAGCAGGTAATTGATGTTCCATGGTGTTGTTTCCTTATCTGTTGTGATTAATTATAAAAATTTTTTCAGTTGGCATTTTGCCATAAGCTGAATCGCATAAAAATGACAATGTCGTCGTGGTTATTTCTTATTGAACCAAAGAAAATTTGTTTAGTTCAATTTTTTTTGGCTCTAGGGTGTGCCTGATCATAGATTTTGGCTAAATGTTGAAAATCAAGATGTGTGTAAACCTGAGTTGTGCTGATATTGGCATGACCAAGCATTTCTTGAACGGCGCGCAGGTCGCCGCTGGATTGCAATACGTGAGTTGCAAAGCTGTGACGTAAAAGGTGTGGGTGTAAGTTACTACTCAATCCTTGTTTGATTGCCCAGTATTTCATGCGATGTTGAATGGTACGCGCTGATAGTGGTTTGCCCTTGGGATTGATAAATAAATGGGCGTTCTCAGTGGCAATTTTCATTCTTGATTTTAACCAAGCACGAATTGCATCTAGGGCAAAGCTGCCCACTGGAACAATACGAGTCTTATTTCCCTTGCCTGTGACTGTAATTGTTCCGTTATGCCCATCAATATCCTCTATCTTGACAGAAATGAGTTCAGCTAAACGTAAACCGGATGAGTAAAAAAGCTCTAAAATGGCACGATCACGCAGGCTAATGTCGTCATCTTCTTTGATATTCAATAATTGGTGCGCTTGATCGGGCGCTAAGGCATGCGGAAGTGTCTTAGGGCTTTTAGGCGGTTTGATGGCCTGGCATGGATTGTTTTCAAACCGGTGGTGTTTAATCAGATAAGCAAAAAACCCACGCCAGGCGGAGAGCATGCGTGCCAAAGACTTGCCGCTGAGTTTTTGGCTATGAAGTTTGCCTATAAATAAACGAACGTGACTAGCAGTGATGCTATTCAATTTGCTTTGATCCTCTTGCAAGTTCGCCAAAGCAAGCATCTGTAAAATATCGCGTTGATAATTTTCTATTGTGAGCACACTCAAGCCGCGCTCGAATTTAAGATAATCCAAGTAGGGTTGAAGATAATTCATAACCCGTCACTCAATTTGCGCACCTTGATAGAGCGAGGCTGAGCAATTCACCTATGCGCTTGATAAACATAATACCCATGCCAGCATAGAATCGCTCAACATCCTTGCTCGCCAATACCAACAAACCGATTTGATGCTCTGTTTTTAATGGGATGCAAGCAAACGACACTAGCTCAGTACCCAATCGCTCACGGACCTCATCAATCGGTGAGCTTCCGCAATAGGGCTCTGACAGTGATGCTACCCATGAAGTAGTCTTGTCGTTCTCCTGTTCAGCCTCTGATGTGGTTTGCAAAAAAATCTGACAGGTATCGACATTAAAATCATTCTGCATACTATTTTGCACTGAGTCGATACATGCTTGAGTGTTCTCAAAGGAGAATAGCTTAAGGGTAAAAAGATGTAATTTCTCAGAAATTGCGTCATTTTGATTGCCTATTCGCAGCAAATTGCTGTAATTAGCTTCAAGTTGACGAATTTTGTCTCTTTGCGCTTGTTGTTGGCGTTCTACCAATGAAATCGTTCCTGCACCGTTTTGAGCTGGGACATACATATTGGCTAATAGCTCTGTATGTTGGCTAAAAAAATCGGGGTTGCTTGCTAGATATTCCGCCACGCTCATTTCATCCAACATATTTTGCTCACTCATCTTGCTCTTCGCGCTCCAAAATCATTCTAAAAATTATGCCAATTCAATTTCACCATGAAAAACAGTGACAGCTGGGCCTGTCATCAAGACGCTATGACCCTCACCTTGCCAAGCAATGGTTAAATCACCACCTCTAGTCGTGACACGAATTGGACTATGTAAAAGTCCTCGACGTATTCCGCTGACTGCAGCGGCACATGCTCCAGTTCCGCAGGCGAGTGTCTCACCGCAACCGCGCTCAAAGACACGTAAATTAATATGGCTAGTATCGAAAACTTGCATAAACCCTACATTAACCCGATTGGGAAATCGGGGATGAGATTCGAGTAAAGCCCCAATTTCAGCGACTGGTGCAGTATCAATATTATCCACCAGACAAACCGCATGAGGGTTCCCCATGGAAACGGTGGCGAACTCAACATTACTCTCGCCAATATTCAATTGATAAGTATCGGATTCTTTATCAGCGATAAATGGAATTTGCGCTGGGGAGAATTTGGCAACACCCATATCTACACTGACTTGACCATCTGATTGCAAAGATGGATAAATGATGCCGCTGGCTGTTTCCACCGCGATAGTGGTTTTGTCAGTCAGATGATGCTCATGAACAAATCGCACAAAGCATCGAGCCCCGTTGCCGCATTGCTCAACTTCTCCCCCATCTGCGTTAAAAATACGATAACGAAAATCAGCTGCAGGCGACGATGGTTTTTCAACCATGAGTAATTGGTCAAAGCCTATACCAAAATGGCGGTCTGCCATTTGACGGATATGAGTCTTGCTCAGTGAAATCGGACGAGTAAAAGCATCAATGACGACAAAGTCATTGCCAAGCCCATGCATTTTTGTGAACGAAATATTCATATATGTTGCCTTCAAAACTTAGTTGGCATTGTAGGGCATACATACAGTATTGAGCAAAACATCCTCATGATATGTGGAATGCTAAATCTGTGTCTTATGAATTCAAAATGACGCATATGCTAAAATAGCGTATATGCATTGCCTATCAAGTATTCAAACCTTTGAATTGTGATATCCATAGCTGATTAATATTTGCAAACAAAAACTTTATTGAGAAAAATCGCCATGAACGAGTATTTATTTACTTCCGAATCTGTATCGGAAGGTCATCCTGATAAATTAGCGGATCAAATTTCTGACAGTATCCTAGACGCTATTTTGAGTCAGGATCCCACTGCACGTGTTGCTGCTGAAACTTTGGCTAATACTGGCTTAATCGTTTTGGCGGGAGAGATTACGACTACCGCCAATGTGGATTACATTAAAGTGGCTCGCGATACCATCAAGCGTATCGGTTATGACAATACTGATTTTGGTATCGATTACAAAGGTTGTGCGGTACTAGTCGCTTATGACAAACAATCTCCTGATATTGCTCAAGGCGTAGATAAAGCAGAAGACGATCCATTGGATCAAGGTGCTGGCGATCAGGGCTTGATGTTTGGTTATGCCTGTAATGAAACCCCACAACTGATGCCTTTGCCTATTTGGCTCTCTCACCGCATCATGGAGCGTCAATCTCAATTACGCAAAGATGGCCGTTTACCATGGCTACGTCCAGATGCTAAATCCCAAGTCACCATTCGCTATCAGGATGGAAAACCTGTGGCGATTGATACCGTCGTGGTATCTACTCAGCATGCTCCAGAAATGGAGCTTAAGGCGATACGAGAGGCTGTTATCGAAGAAATTATTCAGCCTATTCTGCCTAAAGAGCTGATTAAAGGTGATATCAAATTCTTGGTCAATCCTACTGGAAGATTTGTGATTGGCGGCCCTCAAGGTGATTGTGGATTAACCGGTCGCAAAATTATTGTTGATACCTATGGCGGTGCGGCACCTCATGGTGGTGGAGCATTTTCTGGTAAAGATCCCTCCAAAGTAGATCGCTCAGCTGCTTATGCTGGACGATATGTGGCAAAGAATATTGTGGCAGCAGGATTGGCTGAGCGTTGTTTGGTGCAAATTTCCTATGCCATTGGGGTTGCGCAACCAACCAGCATTATGGTGGAAACTTATGGCACTAGTAAGGTATCCAACGAACGCTTGACACAGTTGGTGCGTGAACATTTTGATTTACGTCCAAAAGGAATCGTCAATATGCTGAATCTGTTGCGTCCGATTTACAGCAAGACCGCAGCTTATGGTCACTTTGGTCGAGATGAGCCAGAGTTTAGCTGGGAAGCAACTGACAAAGCACAAGCTTTAAAAGCGGCTGTATAGGCAGTCCGCGCTAGGCCTCTTATATGCGCTAGAGCAAATTTGAGTCCTAGCAAATCTGCGCGTATAATGCGCGCTTCCGAGGAGCGCTGCGAGAGTAACCCTCCCAGGCTCGGAACCTAAACGGCGCTCACCTGATTAACCGTGCCGGGCACGGGATGCGGGTGAGAAAAGCCTCTCAGCTTTTTCTTGCGTGAATAACGCTTTCCCTCCGGTCACACATTCAAGGAATTGAGATATGAATACTGTGACTGATATTAAAGATTATGTTGTTGCTGATTTGAGCCTTGCAGACTGGGGTCGCAAGGAAATTGCTATTGCCGAGACAGAAATGCCCGGCTTGATGGCGATTCGTGAAGAATATGCAAAGTCTAAACCACTAAAGGGCGCACGTATTACTGGCTCTTTGCATATGACTATTCAAACGGCTGTTCTGATTGAAACCCTAAAAGACTTGGGCGCCGAAGTGCGTTGGGCCTCGTGCAATATTTTCTCGACTCAAGATCATGCAGCTGCTGCAATTGCAGCAGGAGGTACTGCAGTATTTGCCGTCAAAGGTGAAAGTCTTGAAGACTACTGGGATTACACACACAGAATTTTCGAGTGGTCAGATGGCGGCTTCAGCAATATGATTTTGGATGATGGTGGTGATGCTACCTTATTACTTCATTTAGGTAGCAAGGCAGAAAAAGATATTTCTGTCCTAGATAACCCTACGGTTGAAGAAGAAGTATGTTTATTCAACGCCATCAAAGAAAAATTAAAGACTGATCCAAGCTGGTATTCCACACGCCTAGCAAAAATTATCGGTGTCACCGAAGAAACAACGACAGGCGTTCATCGTTTATATCAAATGCACAAAGAAGGTCGTTTGGCTTTCCCAGCTATCAATGTCAACGACTCTGTGACCAAATCCAAATTCGACAACTTGTACGGTTGCCGTGAGTCTTTGGTGGACGGTATCAAGCGTGCTACCGATGTGATGATTGCCGGTAAGATTGCCGTGGTAGCAGGTTATGGCGACGTGGGTAAAGGCTCTGCACAAGCTTTACGTGCATTATCCGCACAAGTGTGGGTGACAGAGATAGACCCAATTTGCGCGCTACAAGCTGCGATGGAAGGTTATCGCGTGGTGACCATGGATGAAGCATGTGCCCAAGCCGATATTTTCGTTACTGCCACTGGTAATTACCATGTGATTACCCATGAACATATGAAGCAAATGAAAGACCAAGCCATCGTATGTAATATTGGGCATTTCGATAATGAGATTGATGTGGCGTCCTTGGAAAAATACCAATGGGAAGAGATCAAGCCGCAGGTTGACCATGTAATTTTCCCAGATGGTAAACGTATCATCCTGTTGGCTAAAGGTCGTTTGGTCAATTTGGGTTGTGGTACTGGTCACCCAAGCTATGTGATGAGTTCCTCATTCGCCAATCAGACTATTGCTCAAATTGAGTTATTCACTAATCGTCAGGCTTATCCAGTTGGGGTCTATACCTTACCTAAACATTTGGATGAAAAGGTAGCACGTTTGCAGTTGAAGAAACTAAACGCTAAGTTGACCCAGCTGACACCAGAGCAAGCCTCTTATATCGGTGTATCCGCGCAAGGGCCATTTAAGCCAGATACCTATCGTTACTAAATCAGGTGGTTTGGCAAAGAAAGCATTAAAATGAGCTTTGAATTAAGTTTTGAATTTTTTCCTCCCAAGACCCATGAGGGCACGGCGAAACTGCTGGAGACACGCCAGCAGTTAGCTTTGTTGCACCCTAAGTTTTTTTCAGTGACATTTGGAGCTGGTGGCTCTACTCGTGACCGCACCATGGAGACTGTTTTAGGGATACAGCGAGATGGCTTTGAAGCTGCGCCGCATATTTCTGGTATTTCATCAACGCGTCAAGATATTCAAGACATGTTGCAGGTTTACCAGTCTCATGGCATTCGCCGCTTGGTGGTATTGCGCGGAGACTTGCCATCGGGCGAGGTCACGGCAAGTGATTTTGCCCATGCTAGTGATTTGGTGGCTTATATTCGTGAGCTGAGTGGGGATAGTTTTCATATTGAGGTTGCTGCCTATCCAGAAACTCATCCTGAGGCAAAATCCGCTTTACAGGATATTCAGCATTTCAAACAAAAAATAGATGCTGGTGCCAATGGTGCAATTACGCAATATTTTTACAATGCTGATGCTTACTTTCAATTTGTGGATCAGTGTCAGAGTATGGGCATTCATGTCCCTATCGTACCTGGGATTATGCCTATTTATAACTACACTCAGCTGGCTAGATTTTCCAGCGTATGTGGCGCAGAAATTCCTCGATGGTTGAGCTTGCGTTTACAAGATTTCAATGAGGATGCTGCTTCCTTGCGAGCTTTGGGCTTGGAAGTGGTAACAAACTTATGCCAGCGCTTATTAGATGGTGGTGCGCCAGGTTTGCATTTTTATACGCTGAACCAGGCGACACTGATTAGCCAAATCATAGAAAATTTGGATATTCAGTAGGTCCTATATCCACGCCTGCGTGGACAGGTCCAAATCATTAAAAACCCCGCTTAGGCGGGGTTTTTAATTAATGCAGAGTGACCGCTGGTTTGTCGAAGATCGCCTCTTCAGCAAACTGCAACTCTTCCTCTTGTCCTTGCTTCTTCAACAACATATAAGCTATCCAGCGCACTTCATCCAGATGTACCACTGGCTGAGGTAAAGCCATGGCACGCTCGATGATAATTTCGTGCTGATGAAGTTGAATAATTTGATTGTTGAGCAAGAAGCTTAAGAAGCTCAAACTTTCTGCTTCAAGCTTGATCTGCTCATCTGCAGCATACACTCGCATGGTGTGTTGCGCAGGGGCCTCAATATGGTCATCCGCCATAGCATTCAGACGGTTGATCCAATCCACTGCATCGTGAATCTCATCATCCTCGAACCCGGCTGCAAGCAGTTCCATCGCAAGCGTGTCCTGGTCGGGGCAGATGTTGTGGGCAACATAGTTTTCGAACATATACACGAGGACTTCGAACATAGTGTTTCCTATCTTGATGAGGCTGGTGAAGTTAGACGATACGTTGATATCGCCCACCGGGCATGGAAGCAATTTTATTGTCCAGTTCCAGTGATATGAGAATGGACGAAAGCGTGTCGCTAGTCAAGCCACTATGCTGTAGTAAATATTCTACTGTGACTGGTTCGAAACTCATCAAATCTAGTAAGGCTTTGTCTGCATGAGGAATTTCTTCAGGGCTAGTATTTTTAGCAGGTATAAAATTTTTTTTCAAAGGCATGGCGGCAAGACTAACAAAGTGCTCAGACTTCAATTCATGAACAATATCTTGAACGGCATCAACCAACTTTGCCCCTTGTTTAATCAGTTGGTGACAACCTTTGGATTGAGGTGAATGGATAGAGCCTGGAATTGCGAATACATCGCGGTCTTGCTCCGTGGCAAATTTTGCCGTAATTAATGAACCACTTTGCAAGCTCGCCTCCACTACCAAACAGCCCATACTCAGCCCGCTGATCACACGATTGCGTTGGACAAAATTCTGCGGTAAGGAGGGGGTCCCTAAAGAGAATTCAGAAATTAACAGACCTTGCTTAATGATTTCATGGGCTAGCTCGCGATGTTTGGCAGGATAAACAATATCTAGCCCAGTTCCCACCACGGCGATTGTCTTACCGTTACTGGCTAGAGCTCCCCGATGAGCCGCTGCATCTATCCCGATGGCGAGGCCGCTGACGATAGTAAAGCCAAATTCTGCCAACAACATGGCGAAGTCATGCGCATTTTTTTCACCTTGGGCCGTTGGGTTTCTGCTCCCCAGTATGGCAATACTTGGCTGTTGAAGACAGCTCAGCTGGCCTTTAGCAAATAGGATGGGTGGTGGGTCTGGGGTTTCTAGTAAAAGTCTTGGGTAATCCTCATCAGCCAAGGTAATCAAATGATTATTAGGCTCTGCAAGCCATTCTAGGGTTATCTTTATTTGATCGCTGACAGTTTCGGCTTTGATTTGATTGGCAATATCATCACTGACAACTTTGCGTAAATTGGCGTGCGAGGCAGCAAATATTGCTTCGGCTGAACCAAAAGCCTTGAGCAATTGATAAGTCGTTTGTCTGCCCAAACCTTGGATTTCATGCATGCGCAGCCAGTAAACGCAATCTTGTGGAACTTGTCTCATATCTGATTGCTCTTGATAGAGTAGTTTAATGCTGCACAAGCGCTGATCAATATAATGTGGGTAATTAAGTTCATTTGCTCGCAGTCATGTTGGGTTTTGCCTGATATAAATAGGCAAAAGGTATAATAGCGCTTGTTAAAATTTTACATGCTCTTGGCGATAGACCAAAACCGGATTTAGCAAATACAGAAATTAATACATTTATGGCACTACTAGATATATTAAATTATCCCGATTCACGCCTATTCACTGTTGCAAAGCCAGTGCAGCAAGTAGACGGACGTATACAACAATTAGTCAGTGATATGGCTGAGACGATGTATGCGGCCCCGGGTATAGGTTTGGCAGCAACCCAAGTGAATGTTCATGAACAAGTGATTACCATTGATATTGGTGATCAGCGCAATCAATTACTGGTCTTAATCAATCCGCGCATTATTGCCAAGGATGGATCGCAAGTCTATGAAGAGGGCTGTTTGTCCGTGCCAGGAATTTTTGAAGAGGTAACACGTGCCCAGCACATCGTGGTCGAAGCATTAGATGTACAAGGAAAGAAATTCACGATGGAAGCCGAGGGGTTGTTAGCTGTGTGTATTCAGCATGAGATGGATCATTTATTTGGCAAAGTGTTTGTGCAATATTTGTCGCCACTGAAACAAAATCGAATTCGCACCAAGTTAGTCAAGCGTCAGCGGGAACTTGCTTAACAGATGAACAAACTATCGGTGATTTATGCAGGAACACCAGATTTTGCCATGCCAGCTCTTGAGGCATTGATTCAAACTGGTTATCACATTGCTGCGGTACTAACGCAGCCGGACAGACCAGCAGGGCGGGGTATGAAGCTCACCCCCAGTCCAGTCAAACAGGTTGCTTTGCAACACGATATATTGGTGATGCAACCAGAGACATTAAAAGATGCTCAAGTTCAGCAGCACATTCAATCTCTCAATGCAGATGTGATGTTGGTTGCCGCCTACGGTCTGATTATTCCAAGCGCAGTATTAAATATGCCGCGTTTAGGTTGTTTTAATATTCACGCATCTTTACTGCCTCGTTGGCGAGGCGCAGCCCCCATGCAGCGTGCTCTTTTGGCAGGGGATAGCCATACTGGCGTGACGATCATGAAAGTCGTTCCTGCCCTCGATGCAGGGGACATGATAGTCAAAGGCAATATTGCTATCGGCACACGTGACACAGCGCAATCTTTGCACGACAAACTGGCACAACAAGGGGCAGAATTGCTACTTCAAGTTATGCAAACACTGAGTCAGCATGGGGAGATAGAGGCTGAGGCACAAGATGAATCGTTAGTGACCTATGCGGAAAAACTGCAAAAGTCAGAGGCGATCATTGATTGGCAGCAGTCAGCTACACAAATTTCCAGACAAGTGCGCGCTTTTAATCCTTTTCCTGTCGCGCATAGTTTATTGTTGGGTGAGGTCTGCCGCATTTGGATGGCAACCGATGTATCCAGTAGAGATGACTCAATTGAGGCTAACCCGTCTAGTCATCAACCAGGTCAAATTGTTGGGCTGGGGGATAGCATCGATGTGGCCTGTGGCGAAGGAATATTAAGAATTGAAACATTGCAAATGCCCGGAGGAAAGCGTTTAAGTGCCAGTGATTTTTGTCGTGGCCATGCTTTGTCAGTAGGTATGCGTTTTGGCGAGTGATCAAGGACTATTGAAATCAGAATGTATCACCACCATGATCAAGATAATGCGTATTGAATAAAGGAAATGAAATGTTAGGAAATTGGTTTAAAACGACTTTATTAATGGCGGCCATCGTCGCTTTGTTCGGTGTGGTAGGTGCTGCCATCGGTGGTATGAACGGCTTGATATTCGCTCTGTTAATTGCAGCAGGAATGAATTTTTATGCCTATTGGTTCTCTGCAGAAATGGTGTTGCGTATGTACAACGCGCAAGAAGTCACCGCGCAAGATACGCAGTTTGCTGATTTCTATCAGATGGTGGCAGAGTTAGCGCGAAATGCTGGTTTGCCTATGCCGCGAGTTTATGTGATTAATGAAGATCAGCCGAATGCATTTGCGACTGGACGCAATCCGGAAAATGCAGCGGTAGCAGCCACGACTGGCATTATGCGTATTTTGTCCGCGCGCGAGTTGCGTGGAGTGATGGCGCATGAGTTAGCGCACGTGCAACATCGCGATACGCTGATATCGACTATTTCTGCCACTATTGCTGGTGCGATTTCTTCGATAGGTAGCTTTGCCATGCTATTTGCAGGACAACATAATCGTGAGCGCGAGGGTGGCGGTCATCCCATATTAACGATTGTTGTGCTTATTTTGGCACCGATTGCTGCGATGTTGATACAAATGGCCATCTCTAGAGCGCGTGAATTCGAAGCAGACCGCGGTGGCGCAGAAATTAGTCGCGACCCTGAGGCCTTGGCATCTGCACTTAAAAAAATTCACGATTATGCGCATCATATTCCTATGCCAACCGCAGAGCAGCATCCCGAAACTGCCCAGATGATGATTATCAATCCTCTCTCCGCTGAGGGAATGCAATCATTATTTTCTACCCATCCTCGTACAGAAGAACGTATCGCTAGACTGATGGCCATGGTGAGATAAGCATTGCATCTCGCTCAAACTATTGCTGCTGAAGCAGTCAACCAAGTTCTCGCAGGACGAAATCTGAATGAGGTCTTGTTGGCTTTATTTCCTCGTTATCCGCAAGCCACATCGCAGCAAAAGGCACAGGCACAACATTTGAGCTATGGCACGCTGAGGTTTTATCTTAGCTTGCAGACTTTGCTCAACGCTCTAGTAGAAAAGCCTCTGCGCGATGATGCTATCGCGAGTTTATTGTTGGTTGCTCTTTATCAATTACATTATGATCAGGCACCCGCACACACCGTGGTGAATCAAGCGGTCATGGCGGTAATGCGCATGAAAAAAGTCTGGGCGAAAGGTCTGGTGAATGCAGTACTGCGTAATTTCTCTCGCCAACAAGTCGCTCTTGTCAAATCACTGGAGCAGGATCAAACAACCACATTAAATTATCCTGCATGGTGGATCAGCAAGGTTCAGAATCAATACCCAGAACATTGGCAACAAATTTTATTGACGGGTAATCAGCACCCTCCAATGACATTACGGGTGAATCAAAGCCAATTAACCGGGCTGGCATACCAACAGAAATTACAAGCAGCTAATATCTCAAGTCAGTTACTCGACACGCAAACCTTGCTATTAGATCAAGCTATTCATGTGACGGATCTACCCGGATTTAATGAAGGTGAAGTTTCTGTGCAAGACTATGCTGCGCAAATGACAGCGAGATGCTTGGACGCCCAAGCGAATATGCGAGTGCTGGATGCTTGCGCTGCACCGGGGGGTAAAACGTGTCATATTTTAGAGACTGCGCAAGTACAGATGTGGGCTTTGGATGTATCTGAGCAACGACTTGCGCGGGTGAATAGCAATTTGCAAAGACTCAATCTGCAAGCGCATACCCAAGTGGCGGATCTCGCAAAAACAGATGCATGGTGGGATGGGCAATTATTTGATCGAATTTTGTTGGACGCTCCGTGTACTGCATCTGGAGTGGTTCGTCGCCATGTGGATATCAAATGGTTGAGGCGTAAGAGTGATATATCAAGCTTCGCTGCCCACCAAAAAGAAATGCTGCAAGCACTTTGGCCTTTGCTTAAACAAGGCGGTAAATTATTGTATGTGACTTGCTCGATTTTCGCAGAAGAGAATGAACTGCAAATCAATAATTTTTTGCAAACACACGCTGACGCGTTACACTTACCCTTGCTGGAGTTGCCGCATAATTTGCAAATCCAAAAAGGACAATTTATTCCGAATGAATATCATGACGGCTTATTTTATGCACTTTTGCAAAAACATTAGGACAGTTTGGGTGTGCTGGCTTTCCACCGCACTAGGTCTTTCTTTAAAAGCGAAGTCACTGTTCACGCAGCCTAGAGCTCTGTTACTTTTTTTATTATTGCCTATGGCTGTACACGCCACCCCAGCTCAAATCAATGTGAAAAACGTTGAACTAGTGGCTGTTGAAGATAAATTCCATTTGAATATGGATTTAGATTTTCAATTTAATACTGCTTTAGAGGATGCGTTAAATAAAGGCGTCCCTCTTACATTTTTGTATGAGTTTCAATTAAGCCAACCAAGAAAGTATTGGTTTGATGAAGAGGTAGTTACTCATACACAACGTGTCACTATTAGTTATCATGCCCTATCTCGGCAGTACTTAATCAATCGTCAGCAACATCAGCAATATTTTGCAAATTTTGCACAAGCGAAAGAGGCGCTCAGCAAAATTAAAGATTGGATAGTATTCGATAAATCCGTGCTTAAAAAAGGTGAGCAGTATCAGGCTGCACTCAGAGTCAGACTCGATCAAGCTCGTCTGCCTAAAGCACTCCAAGCCGAAGCTGCAAGCTCAGAAGACTGGGCTATGTATTCTGAGCGTATGCGTTGGGTTCCAAGCCTAAATCTATAAATGAAATATATCGTATCTCTTAGTATTGTGCTGGCAGCTGTGCTGCTGTATTTGCTGTCGCAAGCCAGCTCTCAGGGCCCTATTTCCGGTAACTACTATACTTTACTTTTAGTGCTGAATATTTGTTTGGCTCTGCTATTACTGCTGCTGATTGGTGTTCAGATTGTCCGTATGTATCGTCAAATTAAGGCGAGTGCGATTGGTGGTCGTCTTACAAGAAGATTGCTGGGAGCATTTAGCTTAGTTGCCATTATTCCTGGCCTGATTGTGTATTTGGTCTCGGTCAATTTTCTTACGCAGTCTATCGAGTCATGGTTTAACGTAAAAGTTGAGGCAGCTCTGGAGGGTGGCGTGCATTTGGGCCAAAGTGCTTTGGATGAGCTGATGCAAGATGTTAAACAAAAGGGTGAAAGTATGGCATTGAACCTCGCCTTTCAGCCTTCAGCTATGCATGTGACAGTGTTGAGTGATTTACGCGAAAAAACAGGCGTGCAAGACGCAGTTTTATTAAGTCTACAAGGTAAGATTTTAGCTTTCTCAAGTGCTGAGTCGACTAGTTTCCTGCCCAATACGCCAAGTGTGGAGCAATTGCGTCAGGCTAAACTAAAGGCCTATGGCAATATTGAGCCGATTAGTGGTAAAGGTTTGTATCTTAGAGTGCTTGTGCCAGTCAATAATAATGATGTAGCTGCTGAACCACGCATCCTTCAACTACTTCAACCCGTTCCTAAACAACTCTCGAGTACCGCTGAAGAAGTCCAAGCAGTCTATCAAGATTACCAAGAATTATCGCTTGGACGTCAGTCCATGAAAGAGGTATTTGCATTGACCTTGACCTTGGTGTTGATGCTGACATTGCTCACGGCGATGTCTATCGCTTTCTTCCTGAGTCGAAGATTTACCGCACCCATAGGTGTTTTGGCCGAGGGAACGAGGGCCATTGCAAGTGGCGATTATGGCAAACAACTGCCCGCGCAAGGCAGAGACGAGTTGGGTATCTTGGTGCAATCATTCAATAGTATGACACAGCAGTTGGCCGAAGCGACTCAAGCTGCTATTCGCAATCGGGAGAGGGTGGAAGCGGCGCGCGCATATTTAGAACTGATTTTGGCACATCTATCTACAGGTGTGATTGCACTCAATGAACGAGATGAAATTCGAACATACAACTTGGCGGCAGCGAATATTTTGGGATTGAATTTGCATCCTTATGTTAGCAAAAGTCTAAAGTTTTTAGCGCAAGAGCAAGCTGCACTCAAGTCTTTTGTCCAGACCATTGTCGAACAATATTCACTACATCCTATGGGTGAGTGGCACTTGCAACTGGAAACCACAACGGCACAAGGTAAACGCACTTTGATGATACATGGTTCGCGTCTGCCTGGTAATCAAGACCGCGGACATCTGTTGATGTTTGATGATATTACTACCATGGTGCAAGCCCAACGTGATGCAGCCTGGGGCGAGGTGGCACGAAGACTTGCCCACGAGATTAAGAACCCACTCACACCGATTCAACTGTCTGCTGAGCGTTTGGAATTTAAGCTGGCGGACAAATTGACCGAGTCTGATAGAAGTATTTTGGAACGTGCTACCAAAACAATCGTAGAACAAGTGGGCGCCATGAAAACTATGGTGAATGAATTTAGTGAATATGCCAGAGCGCCTGTGGTGAATTTAGCATTGGTGGATATCAATGATTTGGTGCGCGATGTATTGGAATTGTATCAACCAGAGCATATCCAGATACTCACAGATTTGTGTCATCAAAGTATGCAAGTGATGGGGGATGCGGTCATGTTACGACAAGTGCTGCATAATTTATTACAAAATGCGCAAGATGCTTTGGATGGCGTTGCCAAGCCTGTGATTGAGGTGCGCACTGACATCCAAGCACAACATGTCACTCTCTCAGTGAGTGACAATGGGAGTGGTTTCCCAATAGAAATGATGACGCGTGCCTTCGAGCCATATGTCACGAGTAAACCCCATGGCACTGGTTTAGGCTTAGCTATTGTGAAAAAAATGATAGAAGAACATAAAGGACAGATTAGTTTGCATAATCTCAATCAAAAGAAAAAAGTTTCAGGCGCGCAGGTAATAATTTCATTACCATTAGCTAGCGAGATATCTTCCCCCTCCAGCTCTGCAAGCAAGAGCAAAAAGACTAATAACAAATCCAAGAAAACCTCAACAGTTAAATCCAAACGGGTGGCGTCATGAGTGCAAGACAAATACTCGTTGTAGATGATGAAGTCGGCATCCGCGAGTTGCTGCGTGACATACTGCAAGATGAGGGCTATCAAGTGCGTTTGGCTGAAAATGCTGCGCAAGCGCGTGAATATCGCCAACAATTCACACCTGATTTAGTCCTATTGGATATTTGGATGCCAGATTGTGATGGCATCAGCTTGCTCAAGGAGTGGGGTAATAGCGGATTACTTACGATGCCAGTGGTCATGATGTCAGGGCATGGCACTATTGATACTGCGGTCGAAGCGACAAGAATTGGCGCGTTTGATTTCCTTGAAAAACCTATCGCTTTACAAAAGCTATTAAAAACTGTGAGTGCGGCGTTGAAACACAGTGAGCAGTTGCCTAAGTCTGATATCCATTTCTTAAGATTGGGAAAAAGCGCACTGATTAACGAATTACGTGCCAGCTTTGAGTCAGTGGTACTGCATAAATCTCCAGTGCTGTTATCAGGTGAGCAATTTGCAGGTACACATTTATACGCAAAATTCTTCCATGTACATGCTACACCATGGATGGTGTTAGACGAACTGGATCGTTTAAGTAGCGAGCCGTTGGCGTTATTACAAGAGATGGAACAAGGGGTTTTGCTGATTTCTGAACTTGCAGAGTTGAGTCGAACCCAACAAAAAGGATTGAATTTATTAATCGCTAATGCAGAAAAGCATCAAGTGAAAGTCATTTGTGCCACAGCCCTCAGTTTAAATGCACTTTTAGAACAGCAATTAGATCCGCAATTGCTGCAAATTTTGTCAGCGAACACAATTCAATTGCCCATACTTAATCAGCACAAAGATGATATTCCCGATATTGTGCGGGCTCTTGGAGTGATGTTAGGGGAAAGTAATAGTTTGCCTTATCGTGATTTTGATACGGCAGCATTGAATGCTTTAAGAAAATTTGATTGGCCAGGCAATCTTTCTCAGCTTGATAATATGATTCGCACCTTAATGCAGTCCAGCAAGGGTGAGCGGGTCACAGAAGATGATGTAAAGCGCATTATGCTGCAATTCCAGCCAGAAATTGATGAGGCAAAGCAAGATGCTGGAGCTACATCTGGGGTGAATTTAGATCAGCCATTGCGAGAGGCCAGAGACGCTTTTGAACGTTTATACTTTGAACATCACATTCAAAAAGCCGAGCGCAATATGAGTAAGGTTGCGGAGAATGTTGAGATGGAACGCACCCACTTATATCGCAAACTTAAACAGTTGGGCATCAAAATTAAATAGTCAATCCGCTACTTTGTTCGTCCGAGACGATATAAGGAAGTCACTTCTTTTACCCTAGCTAAGTAAAGCGCATCTGAGCGATCAAAGGCTTTTCCGTGTTGCGGCTGTATATCCATTTTGTCGATGACATATAAGCCTGCCTGTGAAATCCATTCTAATAATAGTCCTGGTTCACGTAATCCTAAAAATTCTGCGAGATTAGACATAATCAGCCACACTTCTCCACCGGCGGAAATGTGAGTGCCTACTCCGATAAGAAAGCTGGTCAGCATTTTGCTGTCTTGGTCATAGACAGCGCGCTCTATTGGTGCGCTGGGTTTAGCGGGCAACCAAGGCGGATTACAAACGATTAAATCTGCCGGTTGTTTACTGTTTGGAAATAAATCAGCTATTTCAAGTTGCACGGTGGAGATGCCCATGTGTGCGAGATTTTCTTGCGCACAAGACAGCGCGCGAGGGTCATTATCCGTGGCAATAATCTGTTTGATTCCGCGCTGTGCTAGTAAGGCACTGATTACGCCGGTGCCGGTGCCAATATCCCAAGCGCTATCAATCTTGTGCAAGGGCGCTTTTGCGAGCAGCGACAAATACTCGCCGCGTACGGGAGAAAATACCCCATAGTGAGGATGAATACGCGCCTGCAAAGGCTCCAACCAAACGCCTTTTTTTCGCCACTCAAAAGCCGCAATAATACTCAGCATCTCGCGCAAGGAAAGTACTCGCATCGTATCGCTGGGGTCTAATACTTGTGTGCATGCGAGTGCAACATCTGGCGCTCGGCGCAATGGAATAATGTTGTCTGCTTGTAATGGAATTAATATCCTGCCAAGGATGCGAGCGCGTTGCGCTTGCGCCATACGATAGCGATGAAAGTCTTCTGCGCTAAGAACTTTAGCGTGGCCTAAGATATTGGCTTGGCTGCTGGGCTTAACGGATTTAGCCTTGCTTGTAGTGTTGATAGATGTTTTTTTACCGGCCTGCATTTTCTTATCATGCCGCCTTGCCATAGCGCTGAGTACTTGTTTAGCCTGATGGAAATCACCTAACCACAGCAAGTCATTGCCTTGGCTGGCGAGTTGATAGGCTTGGTCAGCACTTAAACTGTCATCCACTGCCAGAATTTTTTGTGGTGCTGTCACTCCTGCTTCTGAATGCCATACGGCAGAAAATGACTGCTCAGCCACTTGCCATTCAATGATTTGCGGATTGGATGCGAAAGCGTTCATGCGCTTGCGCTTAGGCAGCCAGCTCAAGCACCACCGGGGTGTGATCACTCGGGCGCTCTAGTTTTCTTGGGTTTTTATCAATATAGCTTTGCTGACATTGCGGCTTAAGGCTATCACTGACCAAAATATGATCGATACGCATTCCGAGATTTCGTCGGAAGGCTGCCATACGATAATCCCACCAACTATATTGGCCTCTGTCCTGTTTAAATAATCGGAAACCGTCGTGCAAGCCCAAAGACAATAGTTGCTGAAAAGCAGCGCGCTCGGCCTCACTCACCAATACTTGACCCTGCCAAGCCTGTGGATCATGACAATCGATATCATGGGGTGCGATATTGTAGTCGCCTAATACTGCAAGACGAGGGTATTGCTGTAGCTCTTCTTTTAACCAACTGGTAAAGGCATTCAGCCATTGGAGTTTATATTGATACTTATCGGAGCCTACTGCCTGCCCGTTTGGAATATAGGCACAAACTAAGCGTACACCATTGATGGTAGCGCTGATAACACGTCTTTGTTCATCTTCAAAGCCAGCTATGTTGGTACTCACTGACTCAATTGCATGAGGACTAATGATGGCGACTCCGTTGTAGGTTTTTTGACCATTATGAATGGCATGATAGCCAGCTTCAAGCAATGCATCGTAGGGAAACTTGCCATCCTCTTGTTTGGTTTCCTGTAAACAAAGCGCATCTGGTTTTGCGCTGGCAAGCCAATCCAACACATGAGGCAGACGCACTGTTAAAGAGTTGACATTCCAGGTTGCAATCTTCATCAAGCACTCATACCGTGATGACGTAACAAGGCCTCAATATCTGGGGTACGACCGCGGAATGCCACAAAGGACTCCATCGCTGGGCGAGAACCACCTTGCGCCAATATCTCGTGCCAAAAGCGCTGACCTGTTTCGGCACACAACACACCATTTTCTTCAAACATACTGTAGGCATCTGCGGACAACACTTCGGCCCATTTATAACTGTAATAACCTGCCGCGTAACCACCAGCAAATATGTGGGAGAAAGCATGCGGGAAGCGATTCCATTTGGGAGGTCTGACGACCGCAACTTGATCTCTCACTTGTTCGATTAATTGCAATACATCGATTCTGTTGTGATCGCGATATTCATGATGCAAGCGCATATCGAACAAGGAGAATTCAATCTGGCGAACAGTTTGCATGCCTGATTGGAAATTCTTGGCGGCTATCATTTTATCGAACAAGCTGGGCGGTAGAGGTTCGCCGCTGTCGACATGACTGGTCATGTGTTTTACCACATCCCATTCCCAGCAAAAGTTTTCCATAAACTGACTAGGTAATTCGACGGCATCCCATTCGACACCCTTGATGCCAGAGACACCATAACTCTCAACGCGGGTTAGCATATGATGCAAGCCATGGCCAAATTCATGGAACAAAGTAATCACTTCGTCATGGGTAAACAGTGCAGGCTTATCACCGACAGGAGCAGAGAAATTACAGGTCAGATAGGCTACTGGCGTAGTTAACTGACCATCATGAACGCGTCTGGTAATAGCCTCATCCATCCAAGCACCACCGCGCTTGTTATTGCGTGCATATAGATCTAAATAAAATTGACCAATCAACTGTTGTTGCTGATCACATATTTCATAAAAGCTAGCATCTGTGTGCCAAACCGGTGCTTGTGTTTTGCGCACGTGTACCTTGAAAATACTTTCAACTACCTTGAATATGCCTTGTAATACTTTGGCTTCAGGGAAGTATTGTTTGACCTCTTGATCTGAGTAAGCATATTTTTGCTCGCGTAATTTCTCAGACACATAAGCCACATCCCAAGCCTGCATATCAGTAATCCCTAACTTGACAGCATAACTTTGCAGCTCTTGCATATCTTCTTTTGCATAGGGTTTGGCGCGTTGCGCAAGATTTTGCAAAAAGTCGATGACTTGTTGCGGGCTGTCAGCCATTTTGGTGGCCAAGGACATTTCAGCATAGTTGCTAAAACCTAACATGACAGCTGCTTCATGACGTAAAGCTAAAATCTCCTGCATGAGGGCAGAATTGTCCCATTTTGCCTCACCTAATTCAGAGGCTCGGGTGGCATAGGCACGATATAAGCTTTCTCGCAAAGGTCTATGGTCAGCATATTGCAATACGGGCATGTAAGAGGGGAAATGCAGGGTAAATAAATAGCCTGATTGACCAACCGTTTCCGCCGCTTGCTTTGCTGCGGCTATAGCATCTTGTGGAATACCCGACAAATGAGCCGTATCGGCTTCAATATGCTGAAACGCATCCACCGTATCCATAATATTTTCTTCGAACTTCGTGGTCAGCTTAGAGAGTTGTTCCTGAATCTGTTTGAATCTTTGTTTTTGTGCGCGTGGTAATTCTGCACCGCCTAATTTGAAATCGCGGATTTCATTATCAATAATCTTCTTTTGCGCTTGTGTCAGCGAGGCATACTCGCGACTCGCCTTAAGTGCTTTGAACTTGTTGTATAAGCGCTCATCTTGGGCCAGATCAGAATAGAAATCGGTCAACTTAGGCAGATTGTCGTTATACACCTCGCGCAATGCTGGCGAATTCACCACTGCATTCATATGGCCAACTTGCGACCAAGCACGTGATAATTTCTCCTCAATTTGCTCCAGCGGCTCAGCGAAGTTTTGCCATGTTGGTGCCGAATCGCTTATGACGAGTTGCTCTATGGTTTGTTTGCCTTGCTGAATAAGCGTATCTAATGCTGGCGTGATGTGCTCAGGCTGAATACGGTCAAATTGAGGAAGACTAGAAAAATCGAGTAATGGGTTTTGCATAGTTGAGTTCACGTGGATACCTAGAAAAGTTTTTGTACAACTTAATGATTCAATTTAGCAATCAAAGGTTCAATCTTATCTACATCCTGGGTTTGCACAATCTTCTTGGCAATCGGTTGCAGTTTAGAAAGCTCGCTATTCAATACTAAATATTTGACATTCAAAATATGCGCAGGGTGCATGGAAAATTGTCTTAAGCCCAGTCCCAATAAAAGCTTAGTGAGTTTTGTGTCGCCCGCCATCTCACCACACACCGAAACTTTTTTACCCACTTTATCAGCGGCACGTATGGTCATTTCTATCATACGTAATACGGCGGGATGCACTGGATTATATAAATGCGAAACACTGTCGTCGGTGCGGTCAATCGCCAAACAATATTGAATCAAATCGTTGGTACCGATAGAGAGAAAATCTAATTCACGAGCAAAGGCCTCTGCACATATTGCCGCAGCGGGGATTTCTATCATGCCGCCCACCTGAATTTTTTCATTGAATGCAGCTTTTTCTAATCGCAGGCTTTGTTTAGCGCGCTCAATAAAAAGTAGAGCTTGGCGCAATTCGCTAATCGAAGACAGCATAGGTAACAAAATTTGAATATTACCAAAGGCCGATGCGCGTAACAGTGCGCGTAACTGGGTATGAAACAGAGGCGGATCTGCCAAGCAAAGTCGTATCGCACGCAGACCCAATGCTGGATTGGTACAGCTGCGTTCTACATCTGCGCTGATTTCTTTATCGGCACCCAAGTCCAGTGTACGGATAATCACAGGTTTACCCTGCATGGTTTCTGCCACCAAGCGATAAGCTTGAAATTGTTCTTCCTCGTTGGGTGCTTCACTACGATTCATAAACAAAAATTCAGTGCGGTACAAGCCAATGCCAGAGGCCCCTGCAGCGTTAACTTGTGTGACATCCTCTGGCACTTCGATGTTGGCATATATCTCAACATCAATACCATCCAAAGTGACCGCTTTGGTATTCTTTAAACGCTTGAGTTTTTGCTGCTCGAGTTGCCATTGCTCTTGGCGTAATTTGTATTCGGCAAGAGTGGTTTTATCTGGATCGACGATGAGTACACCATTTGTTCCATCGACAATAATCAAGTCGCCATCACGCACCAATGAACGCGCTCTATGCAAGGCGACGATAGAGGGAATATTTAGGCTTCGTGCCAAAATGGCGGTGTGCGATGTGGCGCCCCCAACATCAGTGACAAAGGCAGCAAATTGATGTTGTTTGAATTGGATAGCATCGGCTGGTGAAATATCATGCGCCACCAAAATAATGGCTTTTTCTTGTTCCAGCATAGGGACTTGGCTTGGTCTTCCCAATAGCACTTTGATGATACGCTCAGCTACTTGAATCACATCTTGTTTGCGCTCTCGCAGATATTCATCTTCAATTTGCTCAAACTGTTCTACGATGCTTTCTAGTTGTTGTTTCAAGGCCCATTCGGCATTGCAACGTTCATTGCGAATAATTTGCTTAGGGTCATCGCGTATGCTGTGGTCGTTCAGCAACAACAGATGAGTATGAATAAACGCTTCTAGCTCTTTAGGAGCTTTGATAGGTAAGTGCTGACTGACATGATGCAAGTCTTGTTGTACTGTCAGTATTGCTTGGTCGTAACGGGCAATTTCTTGATCAAGCAAATCCTCTGGAACCATATAATGCACCACTTCCAAGAGGGCGTGAGATACCAGATGTGC
>Ga0169931_10002671_pt1 | contig 28861 bp, 24 predicted proteins | sample Kivu_15m_20L_FD_129675 | JGI IMG/M metagenome (GOLD analysis project Ga0169931, IMG submission 129675) | Freshwater microbial communities from Lake Kivu, Western Province, Rwanda to study Microbial Dark Matter (Phase II) - Kivu_15m_20L... | ecosystem: Environmental > Aquatic > Freshwater > Lake...
GCAGCGAGCATGCCTGGAACATCGGCATTACGGTACAATAAAATATCGCCCTCGAGACGTAATTCTATACCAAATCCATCGATATTTACTACGCGATAGTCGTCTGGACCAAAAATAGTCGCCGAAACAGTGCTATAAGCGGCCTCTTTGCCCAGTGATATGCTGACCATATCAGTGAAGGCACCCGATTCTTTGCTGCTCGTTTCCCGCACTTTGAGTCCACGTTGATCGGCATAATAGCGTGCATTGATTAGATTGAGGGCTGTATCCACCGTTTTAGCCATGAAACCCTTTAATACGGCGTCGGTGAGCACCTCAGCGTATTGGGCGCAGTCGCCGGCGTATTCCACCGAAATACTCTCACAGTTCTTGGGTGCCAACTGGGCCACGAACGAGCCTAGTCGCTCGGCCAGTTTCAGGTAGGGTTGTACCTCAGCATTCATGCTCAGGGCGATGGATTTACCATTCAAGCTGCCAATATAAGCGGTGCCAGCGAAGGCATCGGCCATCTGCTCCGCTACTTGACCAGCCACTTTGCCTTGAGCTTCTTCGGTTGATGCTCCCAAGTGAGGAGTACAGATCACCAGTGGATGCTTCAAAATAGCATAAATAGCCTCGGTTGGCGGCTCCTGGGTGTACACATCGAGTGCAACGCCACCCACGACGCCACTATCAAGCAATTCCGGCAGATCCTCTTCGGTGAAGATGCCACCACGAGCACAGTTCACGAGTTTGATGCCTTTTTTGATCTTGGAGGCATTGGCCTTCGAGATCATCCCCTTCGTTTTTTCAGTTAGCGGCGTGTGCACAGTGAGGAAGTCGGCTTGTTTGAGTACCTCTTCCAACTCGTATAGAGCGATACCCATCTCAGCGGCTTTTTCGTGTGTCGTGAAAGGATCATAACCGAGGATAGTCATCCCAAAGGCTTTCATTCGTTGTGCTACCGCTGAGCCAATCTTACCCAAACCGATCACCCCGAGTTTTTTGCCGTGCAGCTCGGTACCCATATACTTTTTACGGTCCCATGCCCCATTTTTGAGTGATCCTACCGCATCAGGTAAGTTGCGCGCGAGGGAAAGTAGGAGTCCACAGGCATGCTCAGCAGTCGACAGGGTGTTCCCATCGGGTGTGTTCATCACCAGAACGCCGGCTTCGGTACAGGCATCAATATCAATATTATCGACGCCAACACCAGCGCGACCTACGATTTTGAGATTGGGGGCATGAGCGAGCACTTCTTTAGTGACCTTGGTGGCACTACGAACCACGATACCATCATACTTGGGCAGTTCAGCCAGGAGTTCGGCGCCACCGAGTTTGGGGGCATCCACCGCTTTAATACCGCGGCTTTCAAAGATTTCAGCGCATATGGGGTCAACACCATCGAGTAACAGTACAGAGAAAGACATAGATGATAGGGCAGTTTAGGGGTTGGGGTGTTCAGCGATAAAGCTATCAATCACCGATTGCAGCTCCATCATTCCTTGGCGCGTGCCGGCTGATGTGAGCAGGACCTCCGTCTCGATATTCATCTCCTTGAGCTCTTCTTTGTAGGTCTTCAATGATTTATTGGCAGCCATCTTGCTCAGCTTATCAGCCTTGGTGAGCACGACTATGAAGGGCAAAGCCTGTTCCGCGAGCCAATAGATCATATCCAGATCTTTGTCGAGGGGCTGATGGCGACCATCCACCAGCACCACGATGAGCCTGAGATAACTCCGTTGTACGAGAAATTCCTGCATGCGTCGATCCCAGGCCTCACGCTCGGCCTGCGATACTTTGGCGTAGCCGTAGCCGGGAAGGTCTACGAGACACCATTGTCCGTCGTTGATGATAAAAAAATTCAGTAACCGAGTTTTGCCCGGTGTGCTACTCGTCTTTGCCAGCTTGGGATGCCGCGTCAGGGCGTTAATGAGGCTGGATTTCCCGACATTCGACCGCCCGATAAAGCAGATTTCAGGGTAGGGATGATCAGGGCTCTGATCGACCCGCTCGGCACTCTTCAGATATCGGGCTTTTTGGATCTCCATTAAACAGGTTCGTTTTCCTCTTTTTCAACTCCGTGGTTCACCGGCACCGGATACTTACCGGTAAAACAGGCTGTACAATAGCCATTGGGTGACTCATTGGCCTCATGAACCGCCGCTACGAGTCCAGCAGGTGATAAATAGTGAAGGCTATCCACCCCGAGAACATCCGCGATACTATTCACATTGCCGTCATACATATTGGCGATGAGCTCTTCCGGACTTGGGAAATCCATCCCATAAAAACAAGGATGGGTGATGGGCGGCGAGCTCACGAGGAAGTGAATCTCTAGGGGGTTGGCCTTGCGGATCATATCCACGAGGTATTTGCTCGTGGTACCTCGCACGATGGAGTCGTCAACGATGATGACGGTGCGTCCTTCGATAACCCCACGCACGGTATTGAATTTAGTGCGTACTTTCAGCTCGCGGGCTTCTTGTCCCGGTGAGATAAAAGTCCGACCTACGTAGTGGTTGCGGATCAGTCCGATCTCAAAATGACAGGCATGACCCAGTTTCTGACTTTCGCGGGCGTAGCCGAGAGCTGCAGTGTTCGAAGAGTCGGGCACCGATATAACGATGGGTGCTTTATCGCTCTCTTTTTTGATAAACGAGGGGATGGGATGCTCTTTAGCGAGAAATTTTCCAATTTTGCGTCTCACCTTATCGACATTTTCGCCGTAGATACGGCTGTCGGGACGCGAGAAGTACACATACTCGAAGATACACTGGCTAGATGAGGTACCTTCTTTTGGTGGGATGTGGTAAGAGGTCGGCTTACCCGTTTTGACAGTATTCTGGTCGATGACCAGCACCTCCCCAGGTTCCACATCACGAATATATTCAGCACCGATGATGTCGAAGGCGCAGGTTTCACTGGCAACGACATAGGCGCCGTCGATCATGCCGAGGGCCAGCGGACGAAACCCGTTGGGGTCGCGCACGGCGATGAGCTTGTCGTCAGTGAGGATCACTAGGCAATAGGCCCCTTCGATCTGACGTAGTGCATCGAGGATGCGGTCGATTTCAGTCTCAGCTTTACTATGCGATATCAGATGCAGGATCATCTCGGTATCGGAAGTGCTCTGGAAGAGCACGCCCTCATTGATGAAACGGCTGCGCAACTGACGCGCATTAGTTAGGTTGCCATTGTGTCCGATGGCCAGATTTCCCAAACTGTAATGCACCCGGAAGGGCTGGATGTTCATCGGATTGTTGGATGAACCACTCGTGCTGTAGCGGTTGTGACCGATGGCTGCATCGCCATGCAGAGTCTTATTGAAGATATTCTTGTCATCAAAGACCTGAAGGACCAAGCCGAAATCTTTATGAATCCGCATCACCTTGCGTCCTTTGATAGGATCAAATAGGGAGGTGACGATACCTGATGATTCTTGTCCACGGTGCTGAAGGGCGTGAAGGCCATAATACGTCAGCAGAGCGGCTTCGGGATGATTATAGACACCGAAGATACCGCAGTGGTCTTTAGGCTTGTCGATCATGGGGTACTGGACGTGGTCTGAAGAGATCGTTTAAGATACGAATCTTTTTCGAGACCCATGGAGTAGAAAGGAAGTAAGACGTAGGACGTAAGAAGGACAGAAGTAAGGGAACCCCTTGTGGGCTGGCAGAAGGACGTAAGACGTAAGACGTAGGACGTAAGAAGGACAGAAGTAAGGGAACCCCTTGTGGGTTCCCTAGCTTGATATAGGAATGCATACTAAGTAAGGGAACCCCTTTTGGGTTCCCTGGTTACACCCAGGAAAGCACAAAAAAAAAGCCCATCGGAAGGATGGGCTTTTGGAGCGAAAGACGAGGTTCGAACTCGCGACCTTCTCCTTGGCAAGGAGATGCTCTACCAGCTGAGCTACTTTCGCAGTAGGATGGTAAATATACCAAGTATTTGGTGCTCGATCAAGAGTTTGCTCAGGGAAAATTTTGATAACCTCTGAACGGAATTAAAGACGGATTTTTCTACCTGCCTCGTCAGAACCCTCCATCACCTTGGCCACCATGTCGCTCGTTGGAACCATAGGTTTATCCCTGTAACGATCCACAATGCATATAAAACCTAATGGTTCTCCCTGATCAGCATGGAACTGATGAAGGGTCTCCGGACTAATAAAAACCACATCGTGCAGACCTAGTGTATGCACCTCATTTCCTAAGACTACCGATCCCGATCCTCGAATAATGACCACCGAATGAGGGTGACGATGAAACTCGAGGGAGGTGTAACCGCCTGCCTCTACTTCAAAATAGCGAGTCTGCATATTCAACTCCCACTCGTCCTCAGACTCACCTAATAAACTGTAGCGGGTCACACCCTTGAAATTCGTAGTATCCGTTTTGTAGAGCTTTTTTTCGACCCCACCCCAGTGGTAGCCTTCATTTTGTATTACTTTTGATCGGTTTTTCATACTCCATCCACTAATGATTCCAATGTTTCGCGTACGGTTTGCGCCGCTACCCTGATTCCCTCTGGATGCTGATATAAGCTTCCACCCATTAAGAAAATCGTGTCTAAACCATATTTCTTTGCCCAATCCGGGATCTGTTTCCACTGAACTCCACCACCTGGCGTGGGGAAGCATGTCTTGTATGAGGGTAAGCTTGCCCGGCAAGCAATGTTAATAGCTAAACATTCCTCTAAGCTAAATGAGAAACGACCACCGGCATTCGGATATATACTCATATCTGCCCCTAATGCACGGTAGAGTTCACCATACATGAATGCTGGACTAAACCCTTGCTCTTTGTGGGTCACATAGGACCCCGAAAAAGCCGGGTGGGCCATGATGGGCAAGCCATCCGACTCATGGGCCAGCACATGCATAGCTTCGAGTCCACCCAGGTTGGGGCTGTACAAAACCGCACCACATCCCTGAGCACGCGCAAAATCCATCCGATACTGTAGATCCTGAATGCCTGCCGTGATGTTCGGAGCGTATACGGAATGCCGCCCTGTTTGCTCGTTGGCACGCTCGACGGATCTCGTGATGGCAGTCACTCGTTCCTCGAAAGGGGCATAGCTTTGGTCGGCCAGACCATGATCATCTTTGATGATATCGATCCCACCCATCGCAAATTCATAGGCTAAGTCGGCAAGCTGTTGCGAAGAAAAACCCATCGGCTTTAGGGCAGTACAGCTCAATGGACGCTTGGGCTGTTCAAGTACCGAGCGAATGCCTTCCACGCCGAATTTGGGTCCATATAGAATTTCATTCAAAGATTCCCACTCCACTCCAACAACCTGCACCCCAGGAGTGAGAGATACATTGCCAAAGAGTACGTTCAAAAACTGGACAATCTCAGGAGCTGCATTACCCACCGGGTAACGTATCTCCAATTCGTAGCGACCATCTTCGAGTAAGGTGGGTGTTCCAAGCTGCCCTACAATACGCTCACGGATCTCCTCTGATATCACATCATAGGGAAGCTCCACACTTTGCTCATAGGCAATCCCCAGAGCTTTTTTCTCCAGAGATTCCCCTTCGAGGACGCGAATGCGATAGCGAATACCAAAACGCTGCATGATCTAGAGCCCTACTACGATGGTTTCATTACGAGCAGGTCCTGTCGATAAAACCTTTACAGGAACTTCCAAATAGCCTTCAATAAATTTAATGTATCCCCTCACATTCACAGGTAAAGAATCAAGCGTTCTACACTCACGGGTCGATTGCTTCCATCCGGGTAGAGTGGCATATACGGGCTCGATATGATCAAAATCCTCGAGTCTTTGAGGGAAATCAACCGTCTCTATCCCATTGATTTTATAAGAGGTGCATACCTTTATTTCATCGAAGGAATCGAGAACATCCAGCTTTGTGATGGTCAGCTCGTTGATGCCGTTGATTCGAACAGCATAGGCCAAAGCCACTAGATCGATCCAACCACAACGACGTGGGCGACCCGTTGTAGCCCCGAACTCGTGGCCGATTTCACGGATACGATCACCCGTTTCGCCAAAAAGTTCCGTCGGGAAGGGTCCATTTCCTACCCGAGTACAATAGGCTTTGGCGATTCCCATCACATGAGTAATGCTGGTCGGTGGAAGTCCTGTTCCAATACAGGCTCCGCCTGCTGTTGGTGAGGAGGAAGTTACAAAGGGATAGGTACCATGATCAATATCAAGCAAACTACCCTGAGCTCCTTCTAGGAGTACATTTTCATTTCTTTTACAGGCTTCATAAAGAAGTTTACCAACATCAGCCAGATAGGGACGTAACTGATCTCCCCAATGTAAGGCCTCACTCAAGATAGCCTCTGTATCGGCTATCGGAGCATGATTCAGGGTTGCTAAAATGGCGTTGATATCATCGACATTCGTGTAAATCTTCTCACGCAATCCTTTGGGATCAATCAAATCCATCATACGAATTCCCATACGAGCTGTTTTATGCACGTATGCTGGACCAATCCCACGACCAGTAGTTCCAATTTTTTGGTCACCCTTGTACTGCTCACGAGCGTGATCAAGGACCTTATGATAGCGAAGAATCACATGGGCAGTCTGGCTCACAAATAAGCGTGATTCGACCTCGACGCCAAGATCTCGAATGGCATGAATTTCCCCTAGAAGAGCTCCAGGATCGATTACAGCACCATTACCAATTAAACATTGAACATGAGGATGAAAAATTCCGGATGGCACAAGATGTAATACAAAGGTTTGTCCATCAATCTTGAGGGTGTGACCAGCATTAGCACCCCCTTGATAACGGGCTACCCATTTCACATCATCGCTGAGCATATCAACGATCTTGCCCTTGCCCTCGTCGCCCCATTGGGCACCAATAATGATTCGTACAGACATAATGAGTTAACAAAGAAAAAGAGGTACCGATATCGATACCTCTTTTTCGGTAAATAGTTCTATGAACGTGATATTATGACTCGTAAGAAGCAACAGCCTCATCCAAAGTCTTAAAATGTTGAAATACCGTGATGAGCTTCGTGATCATTAGCAAGCTTTCTATTTTCTCGGTTGCGCTGCATATGCGAAGATCTCCACCTGCATTTCTCATCGTAGTAAGTCCTCCGATGAGCATACCAAGACCCGAAGAATTCATGAAATTCACTCGTGATAGATCAACAACTACGTTTTTTTTACCTTGCTCGATCAGTGCATGCAACTGTTCGTTGAGAGCTACCGAGTCAGGACCACCCATAATGTTGCCCTTGAATTCAAGGATTACACAGTTATATCGTTCAGTTGTTGTAAAATTCATGATTTAGGATCCTTATGTTTCGGATATGTGTGAGTCTACTTGGAAATATTGAATTTCTTCTGAAGGTCCACAACGATAGAGCTGGCAACCCAAACGGAACTGTAGGTTCCCAATATCATTCCAACGAGCAATGCAAAAGCAAAGCCTTTGAGGACCTCTCCTCCAAAGATAAACAGCACTATTACCACAAACAAGGTTGTTCCTGTCGTAATTACTGTTCTAGACAAGGTATCGTTCACACTGCGATTTACAACCTCTTTAAAAGGAGATCCTTTGTGAACCGTCTTGTTCTCACGAATACGGTCAAAAATAACCACTGTATCGTTTAAGGAATAACCCACAATAGTGAGGAAGGCAGCGATCATATTCTGATCAATGTCCATACTAAAGGGTAATAACTTATTTGCGATCGTAAGGATACCTAAGGTCACAATTACATCGTGAGCCAAAGCTGCAATGGCACCGAGTGAGAAAGTCCAGTTTTTGAAACGAACGAGGATGTACAAGAAGATCACCACCAAAGCGGAAATCACGGAATACAAGGCTCCTCGTTTGAGATCCTCAGCAAAGCGTGGTCCAACGGTGTCCGATTTGATCACAACAGGAACGTTGTTTGGATCAGCTTCGGTCAATGCGCTAATGGAGGCATTTACGATTTGTTCCGGATCACCAGACGCATCTGTACGAATGAGCAAATCTTGTGCTAGTCCAAATTGCTTTACCTCGGGCTGGGTCCCTAATGCATTTGTTAAAATTGCACGTGTCTCGCTCACATTAGCAGCCGTCGGAAACTCGAGAACGAACTCCTGGCCTCCTTTGAAATCGATACCGTACGAAATGCCTCGAAGCAGTATTACTGCTAGGGAAACAAGGACAAGACCAGCCGACACGATGTACGCAATTTTGCGTCCAGCGATAAAATCGAAATTAGTTTTCTTAAAAATTCTCATGATTATACTCCTTTGGATCAGCCCAGGCTGATAGCCTTTTTACGGGTGAATGTGTCAAACAACAAGCGGGTAACAATCAGTGCTGTGAACAAAGATGAAACGATACCGGCCATCAGAGTCACGGCGAATCCTTTGATCGGACCCACACCAAAGCTGTACAAAATGGCACCCGTCAGGAAAGTCGTGATGTTAGAGTCAAGGATAGCGCTCAAGGCATTGGCGAATCCAGCCTCAACTGCGGCACGGAAACTTTTTCCTGAGTCTAGCTCTTCACGAATACGCTCGAAGATGAGTACGTTGGCATCTACCGCCATACCGATGGTAAGAACGATACCTGCAATACCTGGAAGGGTTAAAGTTGCACGGAATGCTGCCATAATACCTAGTAGCAACACGATGTTCAGAAGCAGAGCAATCACAGCAAAAAGACCGGATACTCGATAATACAAGAACATAAAGAATGCAACCAAGGCCAAGCCAAGAACTACCGATAGGAAACCCTGTTGAATAGAAGTAGCACCTAATGTTGGTCCAACGGTACGCTCTTCTACAATATCCAGAGGGGCAGGAAGAGCACCGGACATCAAAATGTTCACTAAATCTTCAGCTTCAGTTAAACTACCCACCCCTGTAATGGAGCTATTGCCATCAGAAATCTTACTGATCACATTTGGGTAGGTATAGACTAAGTTATCAAGCACGATGGCAATAGGCTTTCCAATATTGGCGCCTGTTACACGTGACCAAATGCGTGATCCATCGGCATTCATTTTCATGGATACCTGTGGAGCGTTGGTGAATGGGTCAAAATCTGGGCGTGCCTCAGTAATGGTTTCCCCAGTAAGCTCGGCTTGAGCACGAACGGGAAGTAAGTTGTAAAAACCCATTCCAGACTCATCCGTGAAAACCGGCTTCGCTGTCCAGAGTAATTTGGTGTCACGTGGCAACATGGCACGAACAGCTGGATATGCAAATAGACGGTTCACCGTAGCGGTATCTCGTCCGGCAACCGTACCAATCGAAACACCATCATTGGTGGGAAGAACAATTTGAATCAGCGGGTTTGTAGCCGCATTTGGGGTAGCAGCCGTTGTGTCACTGGCTACCGAGTCGCTTGATAATCCCTCAGAAGCCATGGAACTGTCGGATTCAGCTTCTGCAATTGCCACTCCTGAAAGTGCACGGTCCGCATTCTCTTTGTTATTATAAAAAGTGATCACACGGTTGAGGGATGTGGTCATCTCGGTTTGATCAGCAGTCAGGTGGAACTCTAAACGAGCTGCACCACGAAGAAGATTACGCACGCGAGACTCATCATCAACGCCTGGTAACTCAACGATAATGCGATTTGCACCTTGCTTAACGATGGATGGCTCAGTAACCCCGAAACGGTCAACACGGGTACGAACAATCTCAATAGCACGATCGATGGCACCATCACGCTGACTCTTGAGATAGTCGCGGATTTCAGCATTGGTGCTACGACGGGTAATGTTCAAACCGTCGTTACGATAGTAACGGCTTAGACGAGCTTCCGGATCACGACGCTCAAATTCAGCAAGGAATTCATCAACGATGTCAGTATTGTTTTCCACCGAAGCAGCATCAGCTGCAGCTACAGAGCTGGTAAGTAAGCTGTCGACGCCTTCGTTCGCTAAATCGACAAGTAGCTGTGGAGTACGGATCTCAAGAGCAACGTGCATACCGCCTTGAAGATCCAAACCTAGATTCAAGGTACGCTCACGTAATGAGGTGATTGATTCAAAGTTCGTGTTGATGTAGTCCGTTTTGGCCTGTCCTTCCAATGAGTCTATGTGTCTGTTCTGCAGCACATTTCGTACTGTAAACTGCAGGTAGTATAAACTCAATGCCAGAAATGCCAGCACGAACACCAGTTTTGTGGTATTGTTCTGTTTCATAAATGGAAATGATTATGTGATAAAAAAAGGAAAATTCGACACGTGGTCGCTACACTGATGATACATCGACATTAAGGTCGATGTGAAAACACTCTAGGGCGCTCCTATGGCAATGCCCGATATCAGCGGTGGAAAAAAATGTGCCGGTTGGATGGCCCCTTCGCTGAACATTACCATGCTCAGTGTGACCATCTTCTTTAAGGTATTTATAGTCGAAATGCCATCGAAAAAGCTGTTCGACGCATTCAAGCGCTGCTGTAATTTGGTTTCGCGAAGCTCTGTCTGTTCAGTTGGTGTTGTCGATGTATTAACCTGTTTGAACTGCTTCCACTCTCCAATAACCAAATTGAAGCTCGCATCACTAGGCTCAGTACTTAAGCTTTTTCCGAGATGCGTGGATAAGGTGAGATCTAACCAGCGCGTAAATCCACCATCCGAAGTACGATCAGCCGATAACAAAATGATATATGCCGGTAAAATGGCCCATATCAAAACTGTGCGAATAATAGGTGATCGTAATGATTGCATTCTCAGAAAATAAGTACAAATCAAGCAATCTACAAGGTCAGCGCTTTGTGCATTTGAATACGGTATACCTAGGATCAGAACCCACGGCTTCGACCTTGCCAAACAAACGACTCAGCGGAATATGGTATCCAAGATTTCTGTTTCCAACTACCCACAGCTGACCTCCTGTCCTCAATACCTTTTTCGATCCAGCAAACATATCAAAAGCGATTTGATCTAAACGGGCATGATCCTGATGAAATGGCGGATTACACACAACGACATCCACCGATTCTTCTTCAATATTAGCCACTGCGTGACCATGATAGAGATCTCCCTCAAAACCGTTCCTTTCCAATGTAGCCTGTGCAGACCGAAGGGCAAGTATATGATCATCTGTGCCTGAAACTATTACCCCCGGTGATTGATAGGCCACCATGGTCATTAGGAATCCATTTCCACAACCTAGATCCAAAACGCGTGTTCCTGGTGCAAAAATGGGAAGTTTTTGAGCGAGTAATACTGAACCCGGATCAGGATGATCAGCTGAGAAAATACCCGGATACGATATAATCTCCAATCCAGTGGCTTTATCCACATACGACTGAGGTTTGAAAAGCTCCTCTTTTTCGGGCTTTTTCGACGTAGCAAGTATCAATCGTGCCTTTTTGATTGCAATCGTAGATTGCACATCTGTCATATAGGACTCAAATATCTTGATCGTACTAGTGTGGATATTTCTGGTCATCCCGCCAGCTACAATCGGAATTCCAGCCGGAATTCGCTCCATCAAAAGACGCAATTGCCACTGCAAAAGATCTAAATCCTTCGGTATTTGCATCACTACTACTGAGGGTGCTTCACCCCAATCTGATTCGTCGATCCAAAACGTTTTAACTTCTGCAATCCCATTGATCTTGGCATTGCGATGCAAGGCTTCACGTGCCGACCACGACTGACCTATCCATACCGAACCTAATGAGGAACTTGCCAAACTCAAGGCCCCAAAAGCATCATTCAGAACCCAAATCGGCCCTTTTTTTATGTTCATCGATTGGATATGATCCAGGATATAGGCATCAGCAGCATTAAAAGCCTGAAGCGAATAGTCTCTTGGCTCTGGAAACCTCCGAAGATCGAGTTGCCCACCATTACATTCAAAAAGGGTATGAGCTGGCATTATAATTGCTCTAACAAGGCTGTTCCACCCAATTGATTCGATTGACGCATAATCCAGCCACGCCTTGATTTCATGTAATTGGATGGATTCTTCACCTTATATCTGCGTGGATTTGGCAAGCTAGCAGCAAGGGTCGCAGCCTGTAGTCTACTAATTTTGGAGGGTTCTCTACCATAGTATTTTAGAGATGCCGCACCGACCCCAAACACGTTTGGACCCATCTCGGCAATATTTACGTAGACCTCCAAAATGCGCTTCTTTGACCACAAAGTTTCTATCAACAGCGTAAAATAGACTTCTAAGCCTTTTCGGATCCAGCTTCGACCCGACCACAAAAACATGTTTTTTGCTACCTGTTGACTGATCGTACTTGCACCACGTGAGCGCCCCCCATCTTTGGCTTCATCCATAGCCTTTTGGATAGCCTTTACATCAAAACCATAATGATTTGGAAAGTTCTGATCTTCAGAGGCAATCACCGAAATACCCATATGTGGGCTTATTTCATCCCAAGAATACCATACATATTCAACGTAAGGTTCATCCGTGAAAAAAGCCTCAATTTGGCGCTGAGCCATCACCGAACTGAAGGGAACAGGAACCCACCTAAAGATGAGTACCACCAAGGCGGTAATAGCAAATACACTGACAAGGGCGTAAAGCGTATATCTAAAAATGGATTTCATCTATTCCCCCTTAGATTTTTTGTGAGGCTAAACTGCGTTTTAGCTCATGATCGAGATATTTTCCAGTGTAACTAGCTTTGACAGAAGCTATGTGCTCGGGAGTACCCTCAGCGATGATTTGTCCACCACGTGAGCCCCCTTCCGGACCCAAATCAATGACCCAATCGGCAACTTTGATCAGGTCTAAATTGTGCTCAATTACAATTACCGTATTGCCCTTGTCAACGAGCTTTTGAATCACATCGACGAGCATCTTCACATCGTGGAAATGTAAACCTGTGGTGGGCTCATCCATCACATAGACCGTATCACCTGTTCCAATTTTGGAGAGCTCTCGAGCTAACTTGATCCGCTGGGCTTCTCCTCCACTTAAGGTAGTGCTCGACTGACCAATCGTCAGATATCCCAAACCTACCGAATCCAGCGTTTCTAGAATGCGCTGAGCCCTTGGGACAGCCTCGAAAAATCCTAAGGCCTCACTGACAGGCATATTTAGCACATCAGAGATGGTCTTGCCTTTGTAACGAATTTCAAGGGTTTCTCGATTGTAGCGCTGTCCATTACAGGTTTCGCAGTTCACATACACATCGGGCAGGAAATTCATTTCAATCTTGCGTAAACCATCCCCTTCGCAGGTTTCGCAACGCCCACCTTTTACGTTAAAAGAAAAACGACCTTGATCGTATCCACGAATTCGTGCTTCCGGTGTATCGGCAAATAACTGGCGAATAATGTCGAACAATTTGGTATAGGTGCCTGGATTTGATCGTGGGGTGCGTCCAATGGGGCTCTGATCGATGCTGATCACCTTGTCAATATGTTCTAGTCCCTCGATGCTTGCGTAGGGTAGAACGGCATCCTTGCCTGCGTAGAAATGATTTTTGAGGATGGGTACAATGGTATGATTGATCAAGCTGCTTTTGCCACTCCCACTCACCCCCGTGATGGCGATAAACCGCCCCAAAGGAAGCTCGACATCCAACTTTTGAAGATTGTGCCCACGAGCACCCAAAATCTGGATGGATTTACCACTACCAAGACGCCGCTGCTCAGGCATGGGGATGTCTAAATCGCCACGCATATATCGGGCTGTCTGTGAGTTAGGGTCAAGCTCTTCTGGCTTGCCCTTACTTACGATGTGTCCACCATAGACCCCAGCTCCCGGACCCAAGTCAACCACATAGTCGGCCCGTTCGATCGTTTCGCGGTCATGTTCTACCACTAATACGCTATTACCCAGGTCGCGTAAGGTCTCCAGCGATTGTATCAGCTTGAGATTATCTCGCTGGTGCAAACCAATACTTGGCTCATCAAGAATGTACAAAACGCCCGTAAGCTGGGTGCCAATCTGGGTGGCTAAACGGATCCGCTGGGCTTCGCCACCACTCAAGGTGAGCGATTCACGATCCAGGCTCAGGTAGTCAAGCCCCACATTGAGGAGAAAATCAAGGCGATCGCGAATCTCTTTTAGGATCTGAGTACCGATGAGTCGCTGCCGATCGCTGAGTTCCAGACGGTCGATCGCATCGCGAAGACGGCGGATGTCCATCTTTACGAGCTCTTGGATGGCATACTGACCCACTTTATACGAACGCGCTTCCCGGTTCAAGCGTCCGCCGGCACAGCTCGAGCAGACCACCTTGTTCATAAAACTCTGGGCCTTCTCTCTCGACTTAGCCTTACCCTTAGCTTCGGCATCCGCACGGATCATCGCTCCGAGTCCTTCGTAAGCGTGACGATAGCTCACTTGCTGCGCATTAAACTCATATTTGACGTCGAAGGTCTGCTCAGCACTACCATGAACCAGGACATGCAGTAGTTCCTCGGGATAATCCCGAACTGGCGTTGTAAAGCTACATCCATAAGCTTCGACGATGGTCTTGAGCTGCTTGAAGACAAAATTCGACTTGGGCTCTCCCAACCAACGGATGGCTCCTTGCTGGATCGACAGTTCCGGGTTGGGGAAGAGCAGGTCGGGATCCACGTCGAAGCGGTAGCCCAGACCGTCACAATCAGGGCAAGCACCGTAAGGCGAGTTGAATGAAAATAAGTTCGGCGCCGGATCGTCATAGGCCAGATTGCTATCTGGATCAAAGAGCTTCTGCGAGTAGAGGCAGTCTTTGTATCCACCAGCCGGATCTTCGAAAGCGAGTACAACGGTTCCATCGGCCATTTCCAATGCTAATTGCACGCTTTGGGCGATCCTCGTGCGACTATTTTCAGAGATCACAAAACGATCGATCACAATCTCGATATGATGCGTCTTGTATCGGTCCACTTGATAGCCAGGCTCAATTTCCACGAACTCGCCATTCACCCGTGCTCGAATAAAACCCTGCTTCAGCGTCTGCTCAAAAAGCTCACGATAATGACCTTTGCGTCCCCTCACCACCGGCGCCAAGCAGTAGGCACGAGTTCCTTCAGGCAAGGCCAAGATACTCTCCACCACCTGGTCGGTGGTTTGTTTCTCCATTTTGTTCCCACTCAGATAAGAGAAAGGGATTCCTACCCGGGCATACAAAAGGCGCAGAAAATCGTAGATCTCAGTGATGGTACCCACTGTTGACCGTGGATTACGACTCGTTGTCTTCTGATCGATCGATATCACCGGTGATAAACCGTCGATGAAATCGACCTCAGGGCGCTCCATCATCCCTAAAAACTGGCGGGCATAGGCTGAGAGCGATTCCATAAAGCGGCGCTGACCCTCAGCATAGATAGTATCGAATGCGAGGGATGATTTCCCGGAGCCCGACAGTCCTGTGATCACTACCAACTGATCGCGAGGGATATCGATATCAATATTCTTGAGGTTGTGTTCGCGGGCGCCGCGTATAACGATGGAGGAATTCAAGGTGTGATGTACAAACGCTTAATCTGGCGAATGGGTCCAGGACAAAAAGTGGTATGACAATCCAAGCAGGAGGAAATCATTAGATTAAAAGCCTCTTTCTTGGGTTGTTCCTGCTTGGCAATGCTTGCATACGCTAGCTCAAAAGCATCCGAGAGCTCGGAAAAGTTCCGGTCGTTCTTATCAGGACTCGAGGGGATGCCTTTGGTAAAATCATGAGGTACCTCCAGCTCCGTAAAAAGAGTGTCGCCCTGAAGTATACGCTCGCGCAGTTGACCCACGTCCTGTTGGATATCCTGCATCATTGCTACGAGGGTCACCGCTGCCGGCCTTGGTTCCGTTTCCGGCTTGGTGCCGCAATACGACACCAAAAGTGCAATTGATAGGATTCCCAGGATGCGGCTCATATTACTTTATGATCACACCCTCAGCTTCAAAAGCCACGTTGTACTCAGGTTTGGTGATGGCTGCGATCTCGGCGGCTGTTTTACCAGCATCTTCAGCGTAATGACGCAGGGTCTCAACACTTAGGGTATCGTAATATGCTACCCCTTGAAATACCGCCCACTTGCCAGCACCATCTTTAGGAACAAAGAATCCATAGTCTTTGAAAGTTACACGCACCTCGGTGCCATCACTTTTTCTGATTTTCATCCAACATCCTTTAGATTGGCAAACTTCTACGATTTCGCCTTCTACCTTTGCAAAGTACTCTTCACCGGGTACGACTAAAGAGTCGAGTAGGCTGATGGCCATAGCCCCATCGGAAGTGATTTCTAAGCCAAAATTTCCGGTCGATGGCAGACTGTCGGCTGGAATGGGATCCGTGCTGGCGGCTGTTTGTTCGACGGCTGGCTGGCATGCATTCAGTACAAATCCTAATAGTAAAAAGATGAAAAGAGTAGAGAAGGTTTTCATAAACGGTATTCAATAGGTTCAAAAGTCCAATTAAGTAAGATACGAAAATTGGAGATCGACTGCACTGAAAAGCGGCACTCTTAACGCGCCATGAAGCCGCCATCAACGAGCATGATAGCACCCACCGTGCTTGCCGACTCATCAGCGGCTAGATAAGCGGCCATAGCAGCTACCTCGCTGGGCTCTACCAGTCGTCCATGAGCCTGTCGATCGCGCATCTTCTGGCGCGCCGCTTCCGGATCACCCATCGTCGAGGTGATGCGTTGCACCCATGGAGTATTCACCGTGCCGGGGGCAATAGCATTGATGCGAATGCCCTCCATGGCATGATCGATGGCAGCGGCTTTGGTCAAAGTCGCCACGCCGCCCTTAGCTGCGCAATAAGCCGCACGGTCGTAGAGTCCGGCGAGTCCGCCAATACTGCTCATATTGATGATACTTCCACTACCTTGAGCACGCATCACGGGAATAGCATATTTCATACCCAAAAAGACCCCCTTGAGATTCACGGCCATCACCCGATCGAAATCTTCTTCGGAGGTGTCAACCACGTTGGCAGCCACGCCCAGGCCTGCGTTGTTTACTAAGACATCCAGGCAGCCGAAGAGGCTGATGGCTTGCTGCACCATAGCCTCGACCGACGCGGCTTTGGTGACATCAACCCCGATAGCGAAAACACCTTCACCTAAACGATCAGCCTCTGCCTTTGCCTGAGTTGCATCCAGATCGGCAATTAAGACCCGTGCACCTTCCGACAAAAAACGCTCTACAATACTCAGTCCAATGCCATTGGCACCACCCGTCACAATACAGGCTTTGTTTTCGAGTCGTCTCATACGCCCTCCACTGGGTTATTCATTTCGCCGATGCCCTGAATCCAGGTTCGAACATGGTCGCCGGGTTTAAGATAGATCGGCGGCTTGCGTATGAAGCCCACCCCCGCCGGGGTTCCGGTGATGATGATATCGCCGGCATTCAATGTAAAAGACTTCGAAAGCTCATGAATCAGTACTGCCACCCCAAAGATCATATTCTTGGTGGTCGTTTTCTGCAAGGCCATTCCATTCACATCACAACCCAGCTCGAGATTTTGCGGATCCGGGATCTCGTCGACCGTCACGATAACGGGACCCATGGGACCAAAACTATCCAGCGATTTGGCCCGTACCCACTGCTTGTCGGCGAATTGGATGTCGCGGGCCGACACATCATTCATGATGGTGTACCCAAACACATAATCGAGGGCATCCTTGAGAGCGACCTGTTTCGCATCACGACCGATCACCACCGCCAATTCGACCTCATAATCGACCTCCAAAGAGAGACCCACCGGGATGCGGATAGGATCTGTTGGACCCGTGATACTATTATTGAATTTCGTGAAGATCAAGGGCGATGTTGGCGCTTCCATATTGGCCTCCTCGGCATGATCGAGGTAATTGAGACCTACGGCCACAATCTTTCCAGGATTGTAATAGGGGGCATCGAAATCCTCAGGAGCCGGCATAGGATCAGGCTTAAGCCCATGTGAAGCCGCCTGAATCAGATGCAGTTCCTCCCGCCCGGCCTTGATCAGATCCAGGAGAGAACCCTGAAAACCCAATCTCGACAACGGACTGCAGCCACCATGATGAAGAAGAACAGGAATAGTTGATTTTAGAGTAGCGAAAGTCATGAGATGAAGGTTGGAGATTGAAGGGGCGCCCCTTGTGGGCGCCTACATAAATTAAATATCGCCCCTTGTGGGCGCCCACATAAATTAAACATCGCCCCTTGAAGATTGAAGAGTTGAAGGCTGAAGAGATGATGCGTTGAAGAGGATTCTTGTGATTGAAAATGATTGTTAATGACTGCTAATAATTCAAAATAATTGATAATAACTCAGAATGGGCCTGTTTACAGGCCCATTCTGAAGCCAAAGGCATAACGTATCCGATGGGTTTTATCAGGATGGAGTTCCAGTGAGGTGGGATGTCCGGCGTCTGACAGGGGATTGGGCTCAGCTGAGGCTTTGTGTCCCAGATGGAAATAGGAGCAGGTCTCCTCGATGCCTAAAACCCGAGTATGACGGCTGCTCCAAGGGGCATAAAAGCGCCCACCATTACTCATCCAGAGTACGGTTCCAGGCAGGGTAGCGGTGTCTTTTTCGGCGAAGAACATCCAATCTTCTTCTTTACAGACGGCGGTGACCCAACCTTTCTCGAGATCGCGTCGGGTGCGGAGCATGAGCAGGTCTTCGTGCTGCTCGAGTGTCGGATAGACGCTCAAGTCGCGTATACTACCATCAGCCAAAGGGCTCTCTTCGAGGCGCTCAAAACGAGCACCGTACTTGAGCAAGGAACGCCCTTGCTGAGGATCTCTTTCTAGGGGCTCAGGTGGGGTACCGATCCATTCGTAGGGAGCGAAGCGCAATTCGATGGGAGCGTTGAGGCGCAGCATCAGGTGATGTGCTATCGGTAGGCGACCGCTGCCTCCTTCGATCACATGCTCCTGGAACACCATGGGCGAACCCTCTTCGAGCCACACATGCTTATGAATCCGGGCACCACTCACGGTGCCGTCGAGGATCCAGTGTCCGGCGTCGTCGCGCACTTGCACTGCGGTCCAGAGTCCGTTAGAACTGAGTCCATGTGGACGCGATTCGCTCGGATCGAGGTCGGATTCGCCAAAGGGAGCGCAGAAGAAGTCGCCTTTGAGATGGGCTAGAATAGGGGGAAGGGATGGGTCGGACGGCTGCATCAGCCAAGGAGCCTGATGCAGCGGTGTGGGGGCTCCGTCGAGGAGCATGTCGTGCACAAAGCCTCCTTGGGCGGAAACCTTAATCTGGACGCGGTCGGATTGCAGTTGCCACACTTTCGACATGCTTAGGCCCTCCACCAATGGTTTTGTTCGTATCGCAAGAGGCCGCTTTCGGTCATCTCGTTCAGTTGTACCTGCATCATGGCGTAGCCACGGAACTCGAGCTGGCGGTTCATACGCTTGCACACCCCTTTCCAGATCTGCTCGAATGAGGCACCTCTTGCCTCTTCGAGGGTTGCCGCGCTGATATCATCGAGCATCTGTCGGGTTTCCCCAAGTGCGATTAAAGCCTGCTCAGCGTTCATTGCATCGTGATGGGCGGGATAGACCTGCTCTACAGATCCATTTTCGATCAAGGTTTGTACCCGATCCAGACTACGATAGAAGCCGGTGGAGGTCTGAAATCCGTGAAAAAAGGGTGTCTTAAGAGCTAGTAGGAGGTCGCCCATGAACAGGCTTTTTGATCGAGTTTCCAGGAAGGCCACTTCTTCCAGCTTGTGACCGGGCACGGCAAGGGTACGAAGCTCAAGGCCCTCCCCAAGCCGGAAAAGGTCGCCGTCTTGGATAAGCATATCCATGTGGATAGGGGTATCCATGATGCTAAGAACTTCTTCGCGCTGGTTAGGTACATACTCAAGGGTGAACTCGGGCTGGCAAAATTCACGGTATTGGATCTCATAGTCCTCGATCCACTCAAGAGCGCCGGCAGCTCCAAATAGAGCTCCAGTGTGTTCTTTGACGGCACTGTTGCATCCGATGTGGTCGTGGTGCGCGTGGGTGATGAGGACCAGACGGGGAGTGCCCGCCCGATCGCACAGATCTAGGATAGCATCGCGCATCTGAAAGATGCCCGTGTCGATAAGCACGGTGTACTCCGGACCCTCGATCGCATACACATGCAGGGGGACCCCCGGCATCAGGACCATGCCTGTGGTATGTATCTTCGGATAGCTCATATTACTCTTTGGGTGAACCCGCGATGGGCAGGAGGAGTCCGCCATCGGCAATGAGCATCGATCCGGTTACAAACGATGCAGCTTCGGAGGCCAAGAAGGCGACAACCTCTGCGATTTCACGCGGTGTACCGATTCGCCCCAATGGATGCATATCATCCAACACCCTCCACAACTTCTCGGGATTGGTATCCATACTCACCGTATGTTCCAACATAGGTGTGTGTACCGATCCGGGTGCCACGCCGTTCACGCGCACCCCGTATTCGGCCATATCGAGAGCCATCGCCCGCATAAAACCGATCATTGCATGCTTCGAAGTAGTGTAGCCTAGAACGTTTTTCTGGGTAGCATAGCCTTGTACCGAACCGGTAAGCACGATACTACCACGGGTCTTTTTCAGATGGGGGATGGCCGCTTTACAGCTCAGGAACATACTCTTAATGTTTACATCCATCACCCGATCCCAGTCCTCTTCGCTTGTACTTTCGATGGTTCCGTAAGTTTGGATGCCTGCGTTACAGCTGAGAACATCAATCTGCCCGAAATCAGCAGTGATCTGCGCAAAAGCATCGTTTACTTGTGTCGGTTGAATGAGGTCTGCCTGATAGAAATTCGCCTTCCCTCCTTGAGTCGTGATTTCCCGGGAAATCTGATGCCCACGATCTTTATTGCGATCGATGATGGCGATAGAATAAGCTTTTTCAGCCAGCAATCGGGCAACCCCTTCGCCAATTCCACTAGCCCCACCGGTAACAACGGCCACTAAACTTGAGTCTGATGTTTTCATACGCATATGGTTTTCTAGAGTCTCAGCATGAACAAAATCGAAAGGGAAGACTTTATCATAGAAGTTATTTCAAAATCTGAAACTATATTACTTAAGCTTCGCCGTCGATGCAAAAATATACGACACTGATGCTCAGACTCGATATAAATTTTCACTCCTTGCCCTATGGGCGCTCTATTTAAGGTTCATGATTCCTGTTTGATGTTATGTTCTCAACCTCCTCTCGTTTTTCACGCGGTCAATATTCAACCCATCCTGTACATACCCTCCCTTCATCAAGCTTGCTCAGTGGATATCAAGCCCTAGCCAAGTCCATACAACAAAAGATTCCTTCAGGCCTGCGAGTGCTCGCTATCGATGGCTATCATGGAGTCGATTGGCAAAAACTGAGAGAGTCCCTCGACAAGGAGCTTCAAGCTGAGGGTATCTCAGCGCATTGGATGTCGATGGATCAGGCTCTCAAGTCGCCTGAGGATCTGCGCGAGATGCTCAGCCCTTTTTTGGGTGGTGATGACCCCATCTTTGGCTTCATCTGGCCCACTGGTATAGAATCCTTCTTTCAACCGGCGGCTCTGGCTAGACTGCGCACCCTCACTAGTATTGAGCGAGGAGCTGCTGCTGAAAAGCTTACCATCGTATACGGTATAGGTGCTGGTTTGATCGATACAGTCGATGCCTGCTGGTATGCGGAGGTATCGAAGGAGAAGATCCAGCAGCTCAAAAAGGCCTCACTCCTACGAAACTGGGGCGATGACTCCGATTTGACTTTTGGTGCCTTCTACAAACGTGCCTATTATGTGGAGTGGCCGGCTTTGAACCGTCACAAGCAGAACCTGAATCTCAGGCTGAGTTGTTTCATCGATATGCATCAAGCTGATCATCCGGTGGCCATCTCCGGTGATGACTTCCGAGCAGCACTAGAAGAGCTCACGCATACGCCTTTTCGTCCCCGACCCTGGTTTGCACCGGGTCCATGGGGTGGACAGTTCATGAAACATCACATGGGACTAGATCCCTCAGAGCCTAACTATGCCTGGTCGTTTGAGCTCATCGCACCCGAAAATGGGATACTTTTTGGTGATGACAAGCATCATCTAGAATGCGCTTTCGACTGGCTATTGATTCACAATGGTGCGGGGGTAATGGGTATGGAGGCCTATCATCAGTTTGGCAATGAGTGGCCAGTGCGATTCGACTATCTCGATACCATGGATGGTGGTAGTTTATCGGTACAAGTGCATCCCCGTCCTGATTACATCCGCCGCGAGTTCGGCGAGACCTTCACCCAAGATGAAACCTATTACATCGCCTTGGCAGATCAAGATGCGAAAGTCTATCTCGGTTTTAAGGAAGAAACCCAGCCGGAACCGTTCAAAAAAGCTCTTCAGGAATCAGCAGAAAAAGGAATTGAATTAGATGTGGATCGCTATGTGTATCATCTGCCTTCAAAAAAACACGATCTTTTCATGATTCCAAATGGAACTATCCATTGTAGCGGAAAAGGAAATTTAGTCCTCGAAATCAGTGCCACACCCTATATCTATACCTTCAAGCTTTACGATTATCTGCGTCGCGATTTGCAGGGAAATCTTCGCCCTATCAATATTGATCGCGGATTTGAAAATCTCTACTGGGATCGTAAAAGTGATTGGGTGAATAAGCACTTGATCGCCCAGCCAAAATTGGTGGCTTCAGGTTCAGATTGGCAGGAATGGGAGCTTATGGATGTGCCTTACACATTTTATATCATCCATCGTGTTGATTTTGCTACAAGCGTTGAATGGGATATCGACGATACGGCTTATATGATCAATCTCGTGGAAGGGGATTCAGTGGATGTGATCGGCGAAAACGGTACTGTTGTTCCTTTGGCTTACCTCGAAAGTATGGTTGTTCCGGCTCGTACCGGTCGTGTTCAATGCATCAATACCGGGAAGAATCCATGCAAACTGATGAAAGTCTATGTGCGTAAAGGAACGGGTATCGAACATTCATTAAACGTTCCTAATTAAGTCAAGGGGCTAATAAATGCTGAAAATGCGTTGAGTTAAGTAAAAAATAATGATACATTGGCTTGTGTTGCTGTCAACAACTCATCATAAGAGTGTCTTATTATTTAGTCTTATCTGAACGTTCATGCAAACTTTTGAAATAGAGAGTGTCGATCAAGAGAGCACTACTCCACTCTATCTGCAGGCGGAACAAATTCTAAGAAGATTTATCCGCAAACCGGAATATGCTGATGGTTTCTCCCTCTTGCCCAACGAAATTGACCTAGCAGATGCTATTGGTGTTTCGAGAAGCACGATGCGGGAGGCAATGAATAAGCTTGTATTTGAGGGCTTATTGATCCGAAAGAAAGGTCTTGGTACTCGGGTTGCAGAATCACAAGTGATCACCAAGTCAAAATTTTGGTATGAGGATCCGAGCGAGTTTTATGCATCCGATCTTAAACCTGATGTCCTTGAAATTAATCTCGATTGGGAAAAAGCCCCCAGGCCAGTGGCACGCTTTTACGATATACCTGAAAAGAGATCTGTCATCAAGCTAGAGCGATTGGTCAACTGCAAGGGTACAGCTAATGTGTTCATCACTTCTTGGCTTAATCCCAGACAGGGATTTAAGCCACACATGGATTTTGAGGGTACCTCTGTTTACAAATTACTTACTCAAAGCGGCATAAAACTAGGTATCGCCCGCGAAGAGATTACGGCACGTATACCTGAGCCCTGGGTTTACAAAAAGTTGGAGGTAAAACCAGGTTCTATCGTCATATACCGTCGTAGATTTGTATATGATGTCGATAACAAACCGGTTGAATATCGCCTAGAAATGTATGATGCTGCTAAATTCGTAATCGAATACGAATTACCTGTCCTCTAATCGTTTCTGCCAATATCTATCTTCCTTTGCATCCTATGGAGGGCTTGCATCTTCAGAAAAATCGTCCCATACTACGTCCTTAAAAATCCCTATTTAAGTAAGCACATATTCTATGTGGTTGAATCTCAAGTCCTTCGAAGAGTACACCCAAACCTATCATCGCAGTATTGAAGATCCGGAAGCCTTCTGGGAACATGAGGCTGGAACTTTCTATTGGCGCAAACGTTGGGATAAGGTACTTTCCGGCGATTTCAAGAAGGTGGATGTGAAATGGTTCGAAGGGGGTAAGCTCAATATCACCGAAAACTGCCTCGACCGACACCTGAATCTCATCGGCGACAAAGTAGCCTTCATTTTCGAACCCAACCACCCCGATAGCTTCCGCCGAACCATTACCTATCGCCAGCTCCACGAAGATGTGTGTCGTTTTGCCAATGTTCTCGACTCCTTCGGCGTCAAAAAAGGGGATCGTGTTTGTATTTATATGGCGATGGCTCCCGAGCTTGTGATCGCGGTTTTGGCCTGTGCCCGTGTTGGAGCCATCCACAGCGTTGTTTTTGCTGGCTTTTCGGCCAAATCACTGAGCGAGCGCATCAACGACTGCGGCGCCAAAATGCTGATCACGAACGATGGGGGCCGACGTGGCGAGAAAGACATTCCTCTAAAGGATATAGCCGATGAAGCCCTGGAACATTGTCCATCTATCGAAAAAGTGATCGTATGTCGCCGTACGAACCGCGATATCAACATCGTGGCCGGCCGCGACGAGTGGTGGCATATGCTCATCCGCAACGCATCCAAAGAACATAAAGCCGTCGAAACCGACGCCGAAGACCCACTTTTCATCTTATACACCTCAGGATCGACCGGCAAACCCAAAGGTGTGATGCACACCGTCGGAGGCTACATGGTGTATACTAGTTATTCTTTCCGCAATGTCTTCCAAGTAGGTGAAAATGATGTCTACTGGTGTACCGCCGACGTAGGCTGGATCACAGGCCACTCCTACATTGTCTACGGACCCCTTCTGAACGGTGCGACGGGTATCATCTTCGAAGGGATCCCCAATTATCCGGATCCGGGTCGCTTTTGGGAGGTGGTCGAGAAGTACAAGGTCACCCACTTTTACACGGCGCCAACGGCCATCCGCTCTCTAATGAAAGATAGCGTCGACTACATCTACAAATATGACCTCAGCTCCCTGAAAGTACTTGGTACCGTAGGCGAGCCTATCAACGAGGAGGCCTGGCACTGGTACGATCACCACGTTGGACGCGGGAAATGTCCCATCGTCGACACATGGTGGCAAACGGAGACCGGGGGTATCCTGATCTCTCCCCTTGCTGGCATCACACCTACCAAGCCTGGATTTGCGACCTTGCCTCTGCCCGGACTCGAGCCGGTGCTCATGGATGAAAATGCACGCCCTATCGAAGGCAATGGTGTGAATGGCAATCTATGCATCAAACGACCCTGGCCTTCCATGGCACGCACCATCTGGGGCGACCACGAGCGATTCATTCAAACCTACTTCAGTACCTATCCCGGCTATTATTTTACGGGGGATGGCTGCCGTCGCGATGCGGATGGCTACTATCGGATCACAGGACGCGTCGATGATGTGCTCAACGTATCAGGCCACCGACTCGGTACCGCCGAAATCGAAAGCGCGATCGACGAGCACCAAAACGTGGTCGAAACGGCCATCGTTGGTTATCCACACGACATCAAAGGGGAAGGCATCTATGCCTTCATCATCTGTAACGAAGATCCGGCCGATCTCGCCGTCTTCAAAAAAGAGGTGAACGACCTCGTGGCTAAGATCATCGGTCCTCTCGCTAAGCCCGATAAAATCCAGGTCGTTCCCGGACTCCCCAAAACGCGCTCCGGCAAAATCATGCGTCGTATCCTCCGCAAAATCGCCGCCGGCGAAACCGACAACTACGGCGACACCACGACACTTCTCGATCCAGGCGTGGTAGAAGCGATTATAAGAGGGAAGAGGGATGAGGGATGAGGGATGAGGGTAATTACAATCTCTTTCAATCTCTTTCAATCTCGTACAATCACGTTCAATCATAAGACGCCATATCGCCTGCCGCCATCATCCATCATCCATCAACCCTCTTCCCTCTCAGTATTTCCCTGCTTTTCCTTTCTCGGGTATCGATTTACGGATGAATTCGCGCAGGTGCTCGTTGGAGCTGGCGAGGTCTTCCTGGCGCAGGTACATCATGTGTCCACTACGGTAGCCCTTGAAATCGATACGATCCTGGAAGCGTCCTGCCGGATCCATATTCCACATCGTGTACTTGGCGGAGAAGTAGTCAGTACCGCCGTCATAATAACCGGCTTGGACCAGCACTCTCAGGAAGGGGTTTTGGGCCATGGCTGAGCGGAGGTTCTCGCCGGTAGTGTCGTTGGTGCGATCCCAGGGATTCACCGGACCAAAGATGAAATAGCGCTGCTCTGTTTTGTAACCTAAAACATCACGCAGATAGTAGTTAATCGCCGGGGTAAAAGAATGATTCCAGCTGGTCAGAGCCGGATCATAGTCATAGGCCTGACCCGCATTGATGCGATCGACCCCGCGATATCGTGAATCCAGGCGTCCAACGGTGAGGCCTTCCTCACGCATCAATTCCTTCCAGAAGAAACTCGTGGGCACGGCAAGGGCGTGGTCGAGCCACACTTTCTCCGATAAGCCGGAATATTTGGCTGCCATACGGGCTACTTCGCGACGCTCGGCCTCCGGTAGCGATCCACCGCGCACTAAAGCGGGGATCAGCGTATCTACCGTATACCTTTCAACCTCGGGCAGAAAATCATATAGATCTTTTGACTGCAGATCGGCACCCAACTGCTTATGATACCAAGCCGTTGCCGCATAATAGGGCAGGTAGAGCGCACGACCCACGGGTCCGCCACGCTCCACACCTAAACCGGTTGGCGAAACCAGGATTACGCCGTTCAGATACATCCAATGCGAATTTTGTAGGCGCGCGGCCAGACCAGACACACGGTTCGTTCCGTAGCTTTCCCCGATCAGGAATTTTGGGGAGGTCCAACGTGACTGACGCGTCACAAAGGTTTCGATCCAATCGGCCAAATAGGCGATGTCCTGATTTACCCCGAAAAAGGTTTCGCGCTTGGCCGCCGGATCTGTGATACGCGAAAAGCCCACATTTACAGGATCCACATACACGATATCGGCCACATCCAGGATGCTATGCGGGTTATCGCTCACCCCATACGGCTGCACCGGGAAGCCTTCGTCGTCGATATTCAGGAACTTGGGACCCGTATACCCAATATGCATCCAAACGGAGGCCGAGCCGGGTCCACCGTTGAAGCTGATTACCAGTGGACGCGTGGTCTTGTCGCGGATGTCGCTGCGCTCGTAGTACACATAGAAGACAGCGGCGATTTCCTTGCCGTTTTCATCCCAGACGGGCTGGGTGCCAGCGGTCGCCGTGTAGGGGATGCGTTGCCCCTTGATGGTGGCCACATGGCTAGAGCTCACGTTCGACTCGGTCGGTGTAGCCCGCATAGCCGTCATGGCGCTTTCTTTGGAGGCCTGAGCATTGGCGGGGGAATATGCTCCCACAAAGATCAGGCTCAGCAGCAGAAAAGACAGAAGAGGAATACGTCGTAGAATCGGTGTCATAATGCGTTTTTTTCAAAGATGTGAGGATCACCTAAGAAAATGAAACGCCCCTGGATTTCCAAGATCAGGATCGTAAAAAGCTGTGAATACGCTACTTTTGACGATTAAATCTAATGAGCCTAAAAAAACCAATCGCGGTAAAACTACCGAGTACATTCGCCATAAAATCCAGGATATCAGCCAGCCGGTTAATGGGTAAAAAGTATTGTAACGTTTCAACCAAAAGTCCTGCGAAAATACCCCAAAAAAGAGCCTTAACATCTAATGCTCGTCCCGTGTTACCGATTTTGTAAAGATGTAGCCAAATTAAACCCGTCAGCGTACCAAAGCTCACAAAATGAAGCACTTTATCGAAGCTCCATAACCTCGAGGGTACAAGATATTCTGCTGGCGACAAGGTTCCATAGGCAATCACCACAATCGCCAGGATAAGCGCATGGGTCGAATAATGGACGATAAATGAACGAAGGAGGCGTTTCATGTGGGATGGCTTCAGGGTTCCTTGTGAAATTCCGGATAGTCGGGAAGACTCAACATCCATGGATCTGCTACGTGTCCGCTGGAAGATAGTTGCATATACCGCTGATGGCTCTCTGTTTGTGCCGCGATGGCACTCGTTGTTGCATCCCCACCGAGGGCCATGTAGCCAGCAGCGAGTCCGGCGAGCACGTCTCCATAGCCCACCTTGTTGAAGATACGAGTGTCGTAGCCGGTCACGTATCGGCTGCCGTCGGGACTGTGAGTGACCGAAGGAAAGCCTTTGGCGAGGACAGTGGCGCCGTATTGCTTGCTGGCCAGTTCAGCGGCAGTAAGAGGATCTTCAACCTTGGGAACTAAGGCACGTAATTCGCCACTGTGAGGCGTAAGTAAGAAGGACGTAGGACGTAGGACGTAAGACGTAGGAAGGAGTGAGGAGGAGGAAAAGAAGGAGGAGGAGGAAAGAGCTAGGAGGGCGTCGGCGTCGAGGAGGGTGGGGCCGGGCCAGGATTTAAGGAGGAGGGAGACGAAGGACAAAGACTCAGGATGGCGGCCCAGACCAGGACCCAGGAGGAGGACGCTGTCGCGACGACGCAGGACTTCGAGCACAGTATTCAACATCGAAGGCTCGAAATACTCGTCGGAGGACTCGCCGATGGGTACGTTGGCAAGGAAGGGCAGGTGTACGTGGAAAGCTTCGGCTAGCGCTTTCGGGAAGACGCAGCGCACGTCGCCCAAGCCCAGGCTCCAGGCGGCACGCGCCGCCATGATGGGCGCTCCGACCATGCCCGGTGAGCCACCTACGACCACGACGGAGCATCCGTCATATTTGTACGATCGCTTGGGATGATCTACCTCTAGGTGCTCGGGCAAAATGAGATATTCACGCGCTATGGAAGGTTCCGATTCTCGAATGACCCGTTCGATGATGGCTTCGCTGAAGCCCAGATCCACGAAGACGACCTCGCCGCAGAGCTCGGGTCCGTCGCCATAATAGCAGCCCCGCTTGCGGGTGCCAAA
>Ga0169931_10002672_pt1 | contig 28853 bp, 16 predicted proteins | sample Kivu_15m_20L_FD_129675 | JGI IMG/M metagenome (GOLD analysis project Ga0169931, IMG submission 129675) | Freshwater microbial communities from Lake Kivu, Western Province, Rwanda to study Microbial Dark Matter (Phase II) - Kivu_15m_20L... | ecosystem: Environmental > Aquatic > Freshwater > Lake...
ACCCCAACCCCAACCCCAACCCCTGAGGGGAAGAGCTCCAATCTAATAATGCATAATAGCGAAGATAATATAATAATATCTTTGATAAATGCGAGTACTAAATAACTCAACATTAATCAACGCTTTGCTCTTCCCCTCTGTTTCTACCACCGCAAGTAGGCTTCTTCCTCTTTTAGACCCTCGTACCTGCTGATGCCTTCCTCCATCTAAATTTGTTTAAGATCGCTATCAGTTATTGTCATTCTGTCTCTCCTTTTGTACTTGAGATCACTCGGATTGTAGCCTGTAACTTATCTAAGCTACTTTCTCCAATTAAAGTTTCTCTTATGCCGAGATCTGCTTTCGCTCGAAGATGACGAAGACGAAGAGTAAGACGAGGAGGAAGAAGATGAGCTCGAATCTCTTCTACGTCTTTTACTTTTTTTGTGTTTTTTTCGATGTTTTCTTTATCGATATCTTTAAAAACGATTTTCTCTTCTGCTTTTTTCTTGATTGTTGACTTTGAAATGCTATTTATATGTTTTTAGCTAATTCTTTTATGTTTCCTGACGATTTTTATCTATAAGCTGCATGATCAACTTTTCTTTTTCAACTGATGAGATATCTCTCAGTTGAATAGATGCGATTTACTCTAGCAACCCTATCTTCTGATTATTTTATTTAAGCTATGGCTGCTAAGGTGCCTTTTCAGAGACAGCTGAAATCGAGCGAGAATGAGATACTGCTAAATATTTCTAATTTTTTTCTTATTCTTTAGTCTTTCCATCATTGTCATGAAGCTATCGTTCGCTTCTTTATCTTTGTATCTTTTTAAATTCGTGTTGCTTTTATGTTTTAATTATTTATTTTTGTTTACTAATATGCCTTTAATCTTTGTTTTCCTTTCTCTTATTAGATTACTTTACGACCTTTGTTTTGAAATGTTTTTCTTAAGATTTTTTTTTGTTTTTAGAAAAGTGAGTTTCGTTTCTTTTTTCTTCATTCTTGCTTTGAGTTTCCTATTCGAAAGGTATTCCGTTTGCTTGGACAACTGTAGGCAAATATACTCTTGTGTTTGTTACGCTAGTCTATCTACTTTATTTACGGGGAATTGATTTTTGAGTTGACTTTTGAGGCTTCATTCTTTTTTTTCGTTTCTAGAACTCTCGTTACAATAACATTTGTTTTTCGTAAGCGATCATGCTTTGAGCATCTGAAAAGTGAGTGATTTTATATTTGATGTCCTGAGCGATGGCCTCATAACGTTTATTAGGCTGCTTGGCAAGAGTAATCATAGGATGCTCCTCTGGTTCTTGAACTACTTTTTTTAAAGTCTGCTGAGGAACTACAGAATTAAAACACGCAAATATGTCTTCTTTATACTATTTTTAGGGCTTTTTGGGCTTAATTCCGAAAAGTTCGTCTAGTTTAGCCTAAGCCTCTTTCTGGTTTGGAAAGAGATCGTCCATTTATGTATTAGCCTACACAAAAGTGAATGAACCTAAAGATTACTATGCATTTTTATAAGTCAACTACAACTTAGTCTATCAACCATCAAAAGAGCTAAAATCATAACATTTTCACAATAAAAAGAATATTTTCAAAAATCTAAAATATAATATTTTTAGAGCTTACAATTTAAGTAACTATATTGAAAAATTTTATTATATTTATCATAATTAATTTATATATTTTTATTATTGATGGACGTTTTTGGCTTCAAAAATCAAGGCAGCAACTACGATCTATTCAGACCCAGATATTCTCAAACCATGCTTCACGAAACTATAAGCTTAGTCAAAGGCCGAGCACGTTATCTTGACATCGCAATGGGTACTGGACAACTTTTGTTTATGTTTGCTCCTCACTTTCAATTTAATCGAGGAACTGATGTGAGCGAACAGATGATCAACTCAGCTCAGAAACCTTTGATGGAATTCAGGCAGAAATATCCTAATTCGAACATCTAAATATAAATCAAAGATGTAATGAACTTGCAATAATAAAAATTTGATCTGATTACTATCGGACAAGCCTTACATTTTTTCCCCAACAAGGAACCACTTTTAAAAATAAAATCCTTACTGAACTAAAACGGAGTGCTTACTGTTTTCGGATATATTGGCAAAAGTGTATTAAGCAACAATCCCAAATAAAACTAATATTTTGATTAATTTTACAGTAAAGTCAAACCTTTGTTCACTTTTGATCGAAATGACTTGCACAACCACTACTAAAATAAATAAAGATATCCCTTTGAGTAAGTATTCCCTCACGTTTACAGGACGGTAACTTAGGAAAAGCTATAGATGACTAAAGAACATTACTTGAGCTATTTGAAAACCATGTCTGGATACAATCTTTATTTGAAGAAAAATCAAGATGATCCTTTGGTAAGGTTGTCAGAATTGTGCAGTGAGCAAATCACGATGGTATTTGATTATTTCAGAATCACTTGCTTGCAGTCAAAATGATCGAAAATCATATTTAAACAAATTTTACATTAAATTTAGCAATCATAGTATATAAATAGATCACTTTCACACTATTCCTTAGTAAATCGATAGTTCTTTGCCAGATGTAATGAAACAGTTGGAGTTAAGCACCTAAGTATGCGATATAGGATTATCTAGATGCAGTTTGAAAGTTTATTTATGAACTCTACAGTCGTAAATTTTAATACAATTGCCTAAGTTGGCTAAAAAACTGTTAGAATATATCCTTTTTATTTGCATACAAGTGGCCCCCATACTGAATTTTCCCACCACTCCCTGCACTCTTTGATCAACCATCCATACTGAATCACTGTCTCCGCCAGCTAACAAAGAATTAGAATCCAGAACTGCCAAAGACTTTGAAGAATTCTCCAGACGAAACTCGTGTTATAGTTATAAATTTTAATTTTTGAATATTCTTAGTGCTTTGTCGTCAAAAGAAGCAACGAAATTGTCTGCCATGAGTGAAGCACTTAGACATTTAGCTTTTGATTAGCATCCTTTTATAACTTTTAGTGTGAGTTTTGGCGTTTCTTATAGTTTGAAAGCGACTATTTGATTAGGATTATGCACAAAATTGAGTATTTTTGTCTGGTCCAGAGCAAGTAAGGCAGTTACCCTGGCTTGAGGATGCTTAGAACTTGCATATTATTTTTAAAATCTTTCATTTAGCAGGTCCAAAACGTACAGATTATTCAAGCCATTACTTGCCATAAGGTGTTTTCCTACGACTTACATGTGCTATATCTATGATCCTACATACAGAGTCTTGGCAAAAGCTAAGTTTTGTTTAGAATATAAGTTTATTACTTTGGAACGATTGTTGAAACTCAAAAATTACTAATCTCCAAGTCTGAACAGCTAAGAATCTGTGTATTAAGCTGCAACTAATTTTTTATACTTTATAGTCTCCTTTTTAAACTGGGTTATTTCAGGCTAGCAAAACTGAATAGGAGGAATGCTGGCTGTCTATTTGAACTATTTTATTATGGCTGAAATCTGATGTTCGCGTTTGAGCATGCAAGGTATCTACATTCTGTTTACTCTTAGCTTATGAATGCTTCTATTACATTCGTTTATGGCTTCAGCCACTATATTGTTATACTTTTCGTAAAGCTAAAAGTTAGGGTTATGTCCTCTTGTAGCTAAGTAAAGGTTTCCGAAGTTTTTTTTAAACAAAGACCTATCTTTTTAGTAAGGAATTGTTTTTCTGATTTTGCGGCATAGATCATTAAGGATTTTTTCTTTAACATTAAGATTCGTAAGTATTTATTATTTGAAAGCTTTGAATTTTTTAAGCTACGCAAGTAATTCCTGGCAAGCTTGTTGGTACATGAGTTCAAAATCTACTCTTTTTTGCATGAGTTCGTGAACTTTGTCATTCAGTAAAGATACTTCGATGACATCACAATGGCGGGATTCATGCTTGCTAGTGCACTAGGGACATACGAGAATGTCTTTTTAGTTGAAGCAATGCTCGTTTGTGCATATTTTGTGGGATTATAAGTTGTGTTTTTTACATATTTTAGGACCTAATACCTCCATCACTGCGCTTTTCTTAAATTAAAATGAATAAAATATAAAGTTGACTAATATTAAACTGAAAAAATATATGTTGATGCTTTCGTCAACTTTAACATCTAAAAAAATATTTTATTTTATATTTTCGTTTTAAGAAAAATAGATAACTAAAATTATTGATAAATTTTGCAAAATTGAATGTTTTGAATAAAGATTTTTTTAATAAAAATATGTACCATAATTTATTTTAATCATAAAAGATGTTTAAAGATATCGCCTAAAGTGCAAAGAATTTCTTTACATCAAACAAGGGCATAGCTATAACAGCTGCTACTTTTGTAGGAATTTATTCTTTGAAATCCTGGTTCGGAGGTGGTGTATCCAAGGTCGATCGGGATCTTTCCGGAAAAGTGATTGTGATTACGGGGGCAAACACAGGTATTGGAAAGACAACTATCGAGGCAATCGCTCATAAAAACTGTACTATAATATTTGGAGCTCGCGATAAGCTTAAATCTCTCAGAACCATAGACGAGATCAAAACTAAAGTAAAAAATGCAGACATAACATATTTTGAGTTGGATCTTTCTAATCTTCAGTCTATTAAAGAATTTGCTGCAAAAGTGATAGAAAAAAGTAACAAAATCGATATTTTGATCAATAATGCAGCTGTTATGGCTCTTCCTCACAAGTAAGTCACAGCTGAAGGCTTTTAGATGCAAATGGGAGTCAACCATTTGGGTCATTTTTACTTAACTCACCTACTGTGGGATAAAATAAAAAATGTTCAAGATTTTAGAGTCATCAATGTCAGCTCGGAGGCCCATGAAGATTTCAGTTGGCCTAAGAAAAACTTCACTTTTGATCTCCGAGATCTTAAATTTTAAGGAAAACCTTACACTGGCACCAACGCTTATACTAGAAGCAAAATAGCCAATATTCTTTTTACTCGATAAATTCAAAGAAGAATCACAGAATCTGGCCGACAAGGAACCGCGGTCAGTCTACATCCTGGAGTCATAAGGACAGAACTACTTCGACATGTAGGTCTCACGAAAACTATCTTACTAAAAGTTGTTTTCATGCCATTCTACTACTTGATTTTCAAGACCCCTTGGGAAGGTGCTCAGACCACTCTTTATACAGTCCTCGAAAGTCAAGAAAATCTATAAAAAGGGGGATACTATTCAGATTGCAAAATACGCCAAAGCAGTTAATTTACGCGCGACATGGAAAACGCGGCTTTGCTCTGGTAGGTCAGCTAGCAAGCACTTGGTATTCAGTTCAACGTATGATAAATCTATGTAAACAATCATCATTTTATTTAAATTTAGCAAATCATGAATCGAATTAAGAAATATCTGTCTGCATTTTGTAACGAGCAGTCGTATTTTTCTAAACTTACTGAAGCACTCGCAAGCTTTAGATCATATTGACTCCTTCTTTAGATGAAATCATACCTATTTAGCTTGATGAAAGCATCGCTATGTCTTTTGAAGACAGCGTTTGACTTCGATTTGCAAAAATCATATATTTGTTGTCGTTAGAAAACTAATTTTCTTTCATCAACTGTATTTTGTACTTCCACACATCGCGTCCAGATTATTAAAGTTTTAGCAAACGTGTCTTTTCTAAGACAGCGAGGTTTCTCAGTTCACTTTCAAGACATTCTAGCCTTTTTTGTTAATATTCCTGAACAAGTATCAGAGCTTCTTAACTTAGAAAAAGTTTCATTAAACAAATCTATTTTCTAATGAAATCGTAGTCTTAGATGTTTAATTTCAGTTTTTTGTATTGATTTTTATACTTAAGAAGGTGTGCCAGCTTGTTTCTGATCTACTATACAATATTTGAGCTTTCTGTTACTTTTCTAGTTTCTTTTTACGATATTTTTTGTGTTTTGTTTGGTAGATTTGTATTTTACTTTTTATTTTAAGATAAAAGGTTTAATTTTTGGTTAAAAATTTCAATAATCTGGGTATATTTTGTTTAGAAGATAGAAAGCTATCTGATTTTTAATTTCATTTATTCACACTGTATTTGTGATGTACGCAACTAATCTGTTATTTTCTAGTTTTATATTTTTGTGCTTTCTATTCTCATAGTCAGCTATCCATTTTTTGCTTTTTGATTAATAAATTCTGTCTGCATGCTCTATTTTTATTATTTTAATTGCCTCATTTGCATTTTTAGATCGTAATTTTCATTAATCGCTATTTCCGTTTAATCCAAGCTAGCTTGTTTTTATTATTGCATTCTTAGCAATTATTTTTTGATTGATTCGATACTTTTATCCTCATTAATACTCCTGCGACCCTGCTTTAATTTCTTTTTGCTGAGAATGATCTTTAATTCTTAGAGCTCTTGGAAAATTTAATTCCTGGTTTCATCTGTTTCGAGATGCTGTACAAAAGACAATATTCCGTCTTCTTCCATATCTTCTTTAAGAACATACTTGTAAATCTGATTTTTAAACAAGTTACATCGATAATGCTTCTTTGTTTTTCAACAAGCACTGTTTCAGCCATTAAAGCCGTTTCAGTTTGAAGCAGTTTTTCCTGGGCTTGATTATAAGCTTTGCTGAGTGAAGAAAGTTGTTCTTCAAGTGAGCTATTGTTAGTCTTGCGAATGCTGATCTGCTTTCCGAAGTCATCTAGATATTGCAAAAGCTCTTTCTTATTTGTTATTTACTCATCGGATCAGTTTTTTATTTGTCAGGAGAAGATTACTTGGTCTGCTTCATTTTGAATAACTTAGTTATAACGAATATTTGATATGTCAAAAATAGTGAACCTATATGCGATACTTTACAGGAAAATTTCATCTTTTATATAATTTTTGGAATTATTTTTTGCATATGTAGGTTTATATCATGCTTTTCCTTGATTTTTAGCCCCCACGAAGAATCTTGGTTGCTGTGCAGGCACTTGCAAAACTTGAGTAAGCGCATTAGTTAAAAGTTAAACTTTATTTACAGGTTTCGGCTCCTCTTTTTACTACTATTCTTCCTCTTACTACTCTTCTTAAGCTTTGCTATCATCATCAGAATCCTCAGACGAAGACTATTCTTTTTTTTATACAACTTAAGGCTCTTCGGGCTTTGTAGCTTCTTCATCCTCTTATTCCTACTACCCTTAAGCTATTTCCTAGCCAGAACTTGAAACAGACTATGCTTATCCTTCTTCTTCAGAGTCATCACTCGAGTGCGCAGATTCATACTCTTCCTCGTCTTTGACCATTTCGTCCACTGAATATAAAAAAAATGACGTTGTTTGGCATTTTTTTCAATGAAGACCATAAACTTAGCGATTGAAGGATGGTTAGGATCGGCTTTCAAAACTTAGTGATGATTGTATTACTTTGCCTGCCAATCAGATAAGCCTAGCCGTATTTTTTGTCTCTGACTAGCTGCAAAAATTCGTAATTTTTTTTCTTGGCCCCCAAAATATCCTCGGATGCTTACGGTTCCATTCTATATTTAAATATATATCTCTAGCTTAGCTGACATATCGAAAATAATAATGTTTGATAACTGAAATATATTTTTAATCAGATTTGCTGTCTAGTCAGGCTTTTAAAAAGTTCAAATTATTTGCTTGAGATTTCGGACATTTTAGTTTCAGTCTTTTGCACGTAAGGTATAGCATTATCAATAAATTATCGGATATTTTTGCCAAAGTTGTGCAGCTGACTTACCAGCATACTTCCGTATTTTTTCAAATACACTCTTTCTTTAAGATAATGCACTGTGCCCAACTCAGCCAAACAGTAAGTGAGCTAATTCAAGTCTTAAGAAAGAGTCGTCTAGTCAGTTGGCAACTAGTGAGCTGCATTCAGATAACCGTTTTAGACAAAAGTGGTTGGAGCTTCACAACAGAAACGAATAAGCTATAGATTTGACTATAGCTTAGGCAGCTATGACCAGTGTTTGATTTGCTTAAGCGAATACTTGCAAAGACAAATCAAATTTTTACTAAAAGAGTCCCAGAATACATTTGTATACTTGAATTCACTTGAAACATTATTTCCAAACAGATTTTCGACATAGTGGCTGACTCTGAAAGCTCGACTCATCAAAAAGCAATATTTTTTAAGACAACTGTTTACTCTTAAACGAAGTTAGTACTGGAAAATGTTGTCACTAGGATGATTGTCAAGCGAGTTTGTAAGTGTGTCATAAAAATTGCCTTCAGGCCGTACTTGTGAAAGGGCTTATTAGTTCGAAGTCTGATGTTGAAACTTGTGAGCTCCTTGAGCAAAAGAAACGAACATTTTGACAAGTTTGTGGGAGAGAGTGTGAGTCAATTCTTAGAGTAGGTTTCGATTGAATGCGATCCAAAGTTCTTGCGAAAAGAGAGTTATGAGCATTTAGAGAAGCCTTTAAAGATTTTAAAGGTAAGCTTTAGTAAGTTTTCCTTAAGTGAAAGAAATGATACTAACGATATTATCTTTAAATTTGATGGCAAACTAGCTGATTTAATTAAAACAAAGTAGAGACGAAGACTGCGTGCAAAGTGCGTTTGCAACTTTGATTCCCCAAGTCCATACAATAGCTTCCCAATTTCGTTCATTTCCGCTGTATCTCTGCAGCTCATTACCAACTTTTCCTAGCAAATAACAATTACTAAGGGGTCTTTTTCGTGATATTTATTATGCGATTCTGCCATCTTTTTCACAGGCTATAACAATCAGAGCACTTTGATTATAGAAGAACTCGTGTCGCGTTTCACGAGTCCATATGAGTACAAGCAGATCGAGAAGAGGCATGTCATTTTGGTAAAGAGGATTAAGCATAAGTAAGTCATAGACCAGTTGAGCAGCTAGAGTCAATCGAGCATCCATATCGTCTTTGCGACTAAGACGATTGTACTATCGAAGAACAGATACAAGGTGCTGTCTTAGATCTCTTTAACCCTATCGAGTCAAAGACTTTCCTGTGATTGCTGCAAACACTATGAAAATGTTAAGGGCTTCTGGCTATATGAGTTTGCCTTCGGGAGGAAGAAAAGCATTATAATTGTTAGCAATTTTAGTCGTAAGTTCAAAGAGATACCTGCCTTTTCTTTGTTGAGAATGAAGCCATTAAATTGACATGAATAGAATGCGCATCTGTTCATTAGCCAATAGCTATATTTCACCTCTATTAATAAGTTTGTTAAGCATATTTTCGCCCAAAGTGGCTACTACTTAGCAAGCTTCTTCCTCAGATCGACCAAATGCTTCTATCGCTGAAAGCGAATAGTCCCCTAGTAAAAGATGGCTAAAAAGATCTACACGAGCCAGGTCAGGACGCTTGGGTGCTATAGGCATATGCGTATTTCGATATAAATTCTGATCAAGAGTAAGAAGAATTTGCAAAAAAAGGCTTACTCTTTGCGAGAAATTTAAGGATTTTTGATAAAGCCATTGAACGACGTTATTTTTTTGTTTTTCTTGAATTTTCAAAAGTAAGGGTTCAAGATCATCCTGATAGTTACTATAAGATTAGTTAAAAAATGCTAAATTAGGGTCTTATATGTATAGTCGAGGTATTGAGCTTACAGGTCGGATAGACTGATCTCTGTTTCCAGGCAAATCTTAATGAAGATGCGCTAAGTTGCTGAATGCGATCAAACGAACAAGTTGATTGATGCAGGCTACAATGTTGCTGTTGACATTTTTAGCAAGCACACTGTTTAGCATCAAATTTAATATTTTTGTGAGATCTTAAAACTGGTATCCGATTTCGATCAAACAACGTTCATCCATCATTCTTTGAAGTTGATTCAGATTAGCCAGAGGATAGTGTTGGGTACTATATACTCTTACTAGCTCAGAAAGCTCATTCGCGTCTTTGATTTCACGCCCTTAATCAAGGTAAAATCGCCTCAAGACAAAAGTAGATAAAACTCGTAAAAGAGTCTTTTCGGATAAAGCATTTGTTTGATTTTCCTTGGATTATTTTGTCAAGTAGTCAACTAGCAAATGGTCTAATCTGCTATCTACTCGAGTCTGATATATGGTTGAAAAACTGTTAAATAATTTATTTGAAAGCGATGTATTTAGCTGATTCGTGGAGTATCTTAGATCGAAAATGAATTTCATGACACTGATGCTCGCAAGTGGACGCTATTGATCTCTTGAATAGCCTAAAAGAACTTCAGTTAGATGAGTAATTACATCGTCTTTAAGACGCACACGCTCGTTTTAAGCTACAGGCAAAAATTGCGAAAGGCATCCTTCAATACTACAATCTTGATATTGTTTCAAAAGAGAAATAAGAATTTATAGGCTGAGAGTTGTGCTGTTATGATGGCTATCGTAGAAAGACGATACGGGAACTTTCATGAAATTTTAAGCTTGCTACAGGTCTAGGCTGCCTCCCTGTTTTCCCACCCAGCTCAACAACTTTCCGTAGTCTGTTTTGTAATATACTTATTCTGCTTACCAAGGGAAGGCAATCTAACTGTCAGAATAAAAAGGCTGATTGGTCTGAATGTTTGCCATTATAGACAAAATAAGAAAATGACGACTGGAGTTACTGTTAAAAAGGCTATTTAACCTGACTCTGCTGACCATTTGTACTGCCTCTAGACTACGTAGACTGAAGTGCCATGACGCGTCTGATGAATTTTGAGTGTAAAGATGATTCAATTAAAGAATTGTTTTTATGAGTTTAAGCGTGTGATAGATAAGTTTGTGGGCTTGCGGGGTATCCTAAGCTGCACTACATTTGTTGATGAGCGCATATTTTCCGTCACGTTTTCCGATCTTGAAGTCTAATATTTGTCTGATTGAGTCCCAAATGTTCTGGCTGTTCAGGTTGTTTACTATGCTCTAAAAAATAGGCGGAATTTTTTCTTAATACTTGGGTAAAGGTTGAGGTAGTTCACTAGGTGGTCGAATATTGAGTTTTTCTAGTAGTTTGCATATCAAATATGGATTAAATTTTTGTTTTTTAAGAATACCGAGCAGTTGATTGGCCCAATATATGCTGAAGTGTGTATGAGTTCTATATCCGAGATGAGTATTTAGTTAAACTTGTCTGCTAAATTATGAGTCTTAATATCTGAAAAGATAAAATCTCTAGCCCCTGATCTCATCCTGAGTGAACGCGTCATAGCCCAAAGTCAGCTCATACAGGTAGTTGCCTGTCAGAAGGACATCTAGCATTTAATTTATAGCATCTAGCGTATTGAATGCTAAAGGTCTCTCTAAGAAAGCAAAAGACGGTTTGTTAATGGCAATAGTAGCTAAAACGATAGGTTGAGTCTTTCTGTTTCTGAGCAAAGATGCAAATAATTTGAAAATTTTGCCAAGTATTTTAGACTAAAGTGAACGAATCGAAACGATATTTATGATGTCAATGAGGAGATGCATGATTTTATGACCTTATCTGCGTGTTTATCCTTCAAACTTTTTCTTGTATTTTCGAGATGAACTGAATATTAAGGCTTCTATTTATTGAATTCTTTAAGGTTATATCTCAAGCATTCGCACAAGCAACGATATTTTCGCTTACAATACACTTTATTAAGGCAGACCTCGTAATTTATCCGAAGTAACTTGTATATTTTAACTGAAAGTAGTGACCATTTAAACGATTTCCTGGAATTATATGCTCAGAGAAGTTTTTTTGAAATAAAATTAGTTGATTTGAACGGCTGACTGCTCCGTAGATATACATCTTTAAAGTAAACGATAATACAAGGCTTGCATGTTTTACTCGCGCAACATTTCGAAGAAACTGTATATTCCTTTTTGCCCTGCTACTAACCTCTACAGCAATACAGAAGGGCTTAGACTAAGTAGGCTTTACAAAATCAGAGCTGGCTAGTCGCTGTTTTGCTAGCCGCCTATATACTCGTCAAGCCATTATGCCCATTCATCACCTCTTACATAATGGTAAAGATCGCTTCCGGAAGGGAAAAACTACCAAGAACGATTCTTTTTGCAAGCTATTAAGACACGTAGAGGCAAAAGAGGTAAGCTTTTTGTTTTAGAAAGGAGCTACACTGAGTTCGACTTGATGTCAGCAGCATTTTTGAACTTAAGAGTCGGTAGAAGAATACGCAGTGAAAGTGAAACAACTTCTTATGGCTGGGAACGCTAAAGAAGATTTATGAATGTTTAAAAATACTGATCCGGAAGAAGTGGTGAATAGTTTACTAGTTGCTGCCTCTGTAGCTCCAGAACTTATGTTGCTTTTTTCAGAAGGAGACGATTGTAGTCCTTAACTAAAAGAGAAAAGTTGTCTTGTCCTTCTGGAGATGACATTTGCAGCAAGTTTAGCAAAATATGAGCGAAAAGGTCGCTGGGAGGCCTGAAAACAGCCGGATATTTGGCCATCAGATTAAGTAAATCGATCTTTTATATAAACCATTTGTTGACAAATTTTTATAAAAGCAGTCGTAGCTCAGAGCTACCTTGTTAATTAAGAGTCATCTCACCTGTGAGACCCACACAATATATAGCATTTGCTTTGAAATATTCTTAATTTAACCAACCTTCAGGTTTAAAAAGCTTTTACTAATAATTCTATTCAGACATAACTCTCTGAACGAAATGAAGTAAAAGTTCAAAGGAATCCTAGGCAAGTCCTAGTATCTTCATGAGAGTTGTTGAAAAATCTTCTAAAAAACGCTGGCGGTCTGTAGGGTACGAAGTAGATGCTCGTGTAAAGGGTTTTTTGGCAGTCGTAAAGTAGGCTTTGATACTTTTGAGAACTTTTTGCTTAGATTGAGAAATCAGCATATCTAATGTTTTGTTAGCTGCACAGTCTCTGAAAGTTTTAAAATCTATGATCCCTTAGCTCGATGCTGAAATATTTTTAGAAACTTAGAAAAAAGTTCTTTATCTCTTGTCGTTCCCTATTAGTCTTTCTGGAGGTCCACTTGAGTTGCTTTTGGGTTAAGCTGAAGCTCCAGTCACTTTGGTGGGCTATCCTTGGCTTACTTATTTTCCTTTTTCAGTTGCTATTCCTTTACTAGAGCCAAAAGAATCCTTTGAAGGATGGCTTGGGGCTGCCTATTTAGTTTATTTAGGAATAGAAGCAAGTATTGGTGTTGGTTTTTCTTATGTAACTAACGCACTGTTGGTTTTCTGAAACGAAAAAGTTAAATCGGTTGCTTTATTAGGCATTTCTGGAGCTTTAGGAGGATCTCTTGACTTTTCTTTAGTTAAAAACTGACTTTAAATTAAACTCGAGCCTACTGATGGCTTGTTCACCTGATTTTAATCTTTTTTGGGAGTAGCTATCGGGGCATTAGTGATTTTTCCGAAAGAAAGAGAAGTCGGTTGTTTCGGAAAGAGTTCGTTGGCCTATTGATTTTTTTGATTGCTCGACTGGTTGGCTTTAGAAACTCCTAAATCAGCATTTGAAGGCAAAGATTCGTTTCCACTTTGCATAAACAAACCTCCTGTTTTCGGGTCAGCAAGTGAAAATGGCATGCTTTGAGCCTCACTTTTAGTAACTCCAGCAGGGTTATCTGAATGTGTCTGTAAAGGCTTATTTTGAGTGCTAGAGCTAGGCTCTAGTGCACTGAATTTTGTGGGTTCTGTTGCCTTTTGCAAGGTCGGAGCTGTCTAAGATTTGTTGTTTAGTGTCTTTGTTGCCTATTCTGGCTTTTTTTATGCAGGTTTAGGAAATAATGAAGGTTGATCTGTTTTAGTTCCAAACAAACTAGCAGGTTGAGCGGTAAACTGAGGTCCAAACAAACTTGGTGTCTGTCCAGTCGGTTGAGGTCCAAATAAACTGCTGACTTGAGAAGCCGGTTGACCTCCAAACAAAGGAGAAGGCACTTGTGGCTGGATCTGAGTGGCTGGTATTGATGGTAGCTAACTCTTTTTCTCTGTTTTGCTTGCTTAATTGCCTCCAAACAAACCTATCGATTAAAATTTACTTGCCTTTTAATTTACAGCTTTAGCTTAAGCAACATCATTTTTCGCCAGAAAAACAGCTCCATTTACTGGCTTACCAAATATACTTTCATCTTTTTTACCAAAAGCAGTCTGCTATTTACTACCGAAAAGACTCGATTGTTAGTTTCTTGGGTTTGTTTGTTCCTTTTTACCAAAAAGACCCTGTTCTTGTGGAGAATCTTTTTTGCCAAAAAGGCCTGTTTCCTATTTTTTTACTGCAGAACCTTATTCTTTTTTCGCTCCGAACATACTGATTCCTCCAAAAAGTCCTGCACTTGGGTTGATTGCTTCTGAGGGCGCAAACAAAGATCCAACTGGCTTACTATTTGATTCAGGAATAGTCAGTTTCTTAGCATCTTATAGAGCTTTACTTTTGTTGTCGACCGGTGGTGCACCCAAACTCGCAAAAAGACCGCCAGATTTGCTCGAGTCAAACATCATAGAAGCATTTGAATCTTTAGGAGCTTCAGCCTTGCCTGAAGAAAGAAAAGACGAAGGATTCGAGGGCGATGGGCTTTGACCGAAAAGCGATGGAATGGGCGGATTAGCAGAGGGTGCAGCTCCTGATGGATTTCCGAAAAGTGAACCTGTAGGCTGAGTGCCAAACAAGGCTCCAGAAGTTTGATTGCCGAAGAGACTTCCTGCTGGAGTGGAACCACCAAACAGACCTGAGGTCGGGTTATTGCCTCCGTTGCTGGTCATGATTTAATTCTCAACTAAATACTATGCAACACTCTTTAAATGATCACAATAAATAGAGTATCATTTTTTACTTTTCTCTATATAGGCCTTATATTATACCTCATAACTACGCATAATACGACTCACATGCACGTTTCGCTTCAAAAAGTTACTACTCAACGATTTTTTTCTTCTCTAAGCGTCAAGCGAATTAAAATAAAAGTAGTTCAGATAAATGCTTTCGAGGTCAAGCAGTTTGCTCAACTCGAAACAGTATTGTTGCAATTTCTTCTTCTTTTTGAAAGTAACTCGTCCGGATGCGTCAAATTTCTATTAGTCTTACTCCCGTTGTTGCTAAGGACTCAAGGAACGCACTTCGCTCTTTGTCATATTTAAAAATTTAGTTTTTTATGCCTGATATGCGTACTCGAACGAGGCATGAAGATTAGATAGAAAAAATCCGAGATTGTCGGCTAGAAAATTTGTCTAGTTAAACAGCTGACAGTTAGCGACGACTGTGAGTTGCTGAACTTTCTTGTGCGCTTGAACTTGTTTATAGTAAAATAGAAACGCCTCTATAACGTCTCTTTCGTCTCCTGTTTTTTTCGTTTAATAGTCTGTATTCAGGTATTGATTCATGCAGTTTACGAACATGTTTTCGCTAGCCCTAGATCACGATTCCTTTACATCAATTAGCTTCGATTCAAGTGCCCATATTTCTATAATAAACGTAAAATTCGCTGCTAATTGCTTATTCTTTGTTTTTCTGCAATTTTGATCACCCGAAAATTTTTAACCACGATACGCTTTCGTTCTTATTCCTTAATGATCTGAGCCATTTGCTAAGCATCAGTTATTAGAATCGAAAGATGGTCAAAGCGCTCGTTGATTGATATTTAAAGAGAGTCCAAGCACTCAATCATTATAAAAATATTGAAGATAAAAGCAAAAAAAAAATTTGATTAATCTCATTTTAACTCAAAATAGAATTTTTGACATCACAAGGTATCTTGAAATCATGATTTTCAATCATGATTATGTATTATAATTATGTGGAATGTAAATCGATGGCGCCTATCTTGGATTATATATTTTAATGGGAAAGAAAGTTGCAACTAAAAAGAAGGCTCCTGCCCCTGCCCCGGCTCCTACCAAGTCTGCCAAGAAGAACAAATCTAAGCCAATAAACAAAAAAACTCAAGTAACTACAAAGACTAAAGCCAAGCAGCCTACAAAGGCCAAAGCTAAGGCTCCCCCGAAAAAGATCGTTCCCGCTCCACCTAAAAAAGCAGTGAAAGTTCCTCCTCCAAAGAAAGCCAAAGTCCCTAAGAAGCCTTCAGGTCCCTTGGGCTATACTGAGACTGAGTATCAGACCTTCAAGGATTTTAAGGAGAAATATCATGATTATGGAAATCAGGCTTTGAAGGATCTTTTGAGGAAAAACATGCAATCAATGAGCGGAAACAAAGACGAGCTGATATACAAGTGCGCAGACGGAGCTACCCTAGGACAGATACCAAGATGCCCTAAGTGTTTTGGAGGCAGACCCAAGTGGGATCACCTGAAAGGCACTTATCACTGCTCAGGTTATCGTGATGACACCGACTTCCATAACTGCCATACAAACTTCAAAAAAGAAGAGTTGACTCGAACCCCCTGGATCCATTGATCAAAATGCCTTATAGACATATATCTTCATAAATACATTTTATATTTGATTTGATATTAAACAGTAATCACAGCCAGCTACCAAGATGCCTTGGGTTAGTGGCATGACAATAAAAATGAATATCAGAATAAGGATTAATGCTTTCTTACTTTGGTCTTTTTTGTTTGTTTTCCATTGAGACTGTCTATTCCTTGTCTTAAAGTTCAAGATCGTAAATAAAATCTCCAAGATTTTCTTTAAATTTTTATTGTATTTCCCACCATAATTTAGGTAATCTTGTAGGTTCTATGTTGCTTACGTAAAGTTTTTTCCAGAAATAGGGACTTGGCGATTTGGGACACTAGAAAAGCACAGTGTTCGGCTGAGGTCGTTTCCATTCTGCGTGATAGAAATTAAGAGGCATGAAAGTCGTGATAGATAGCAAATAGCGGATTACCATACTTCCCTGAAGGCAAACTACAGATAATTCTATCAAATTATGGTCTGTTTTAGTATTGAAAGCTAATATTTGTCCACAAGAAGAAGTATCAGGACTGTTTATGAATTCAAATTTTAGGTAAAGATGAGTCATACTTTGGGCCCAGTAGTACTTAGGTGTCAATCGTACCAAGCACTACTCTGAAGTCGATTAGATTTATTTTAGTAATTATGGTAAAAATTAAGATTTTTCACTCGCAGCTGTTTGTATTTTCTGGCAAAGACTTACAGAAGACTTTGATTCGCTTGTCAGTAGAAATAGAGATATTATTATCAGAAAGATTTTTGTTAAATATTTTTATTTTAGCATCTCTTATGACTACGATTTGTTGCTCTATTCGTAAATAATACTTAGAATATGAAGTCTTAGTAGATCACCAAGTATTTGGGGTTGCTTCAAAAACGATAGAGCAACAGAAACAGCAGGAGAGTAGTAACATGTCCTTCTTAAACAGATCTTACGTCTCTACTCAATAAGCTCAAGTCTTCATTTTTTCTCAAAAATGTGCAATAAAAAATAAAAAGCAAAGTTCTTTCCCCGAAACTTTCGAAATAATCGAATACTATCAGCACTTTACTTCAGTAAAACTCACACAGTACGTCTTCGAAAAAGCTACGATAAATTTCTTCTAAAGACTCTATAGAACAATAAATAAAAAATTAGTAATCCAAAATGAGTCAGCAGTAATACAACTTTAGGCATGCGGATAAAAAGTCAAAGAGTAAGATTTTGCTAAACAAAATAGGTTTAGGTTAACTTTAACGGCCCTCTTTAGCCAGAATAAAGCAGCAATCAAAAGATTTCAAAAGCGTATCTAACCTGAAATAGTTGAGGATGAAAAGAGGAGATTAACTCTTCGATGAGGATTTCAGTAAAAAGAAGTACTTGATTTTCAAAAATGATTTGAGCAAATAAATGGCAAACAATACGCACTACTCTAGATTTCTCGATGGAAGCTTACTGCGTATGCATTAGCAGTCAGTACAATGTGGTGCTTTCGATAAAAAAGAAGTAAAAAAGTTCAAAATATCTTCTCCATTAAGAATCACAGTCAAAGAGCTTAGTAAAAATTTACACGATGATCAAGATAGGATAATTAAAAAGTTTCGCAAAAATTTGAGAGAAAAAACACCACCAGATCAAGTGTAGCATTTTTCAAGTAAAAACACTAAGTTTTAACAGACCGATTAGTAAAGCAATTTTTACGAAACAGAGTTTATAAAAAAGCAGATAAGAGAAATGGGAGCAAAATAGAAGTTTAAGCACTTGAAACCATTAAAAGTTCCATAGAGCTAGAGAATGAAAAGAACAGTAAAAGCCAGGAATAGAACGAAGCTAGGCTTAGTGTAGATTGGCTAATCGAAAAACGATATTAGCGGCTGGTAATACGAAGCAGGGGACTGAAAAAATCATTACTAATCTTTCCGATGATTCATATTTTTTAACTAATTTTGAGTATTTATTGAATATATTAGTGATCATCTATCATAAAATTTATTTTTATTTGTGCAGTTATTATAACAATGCGTAAAAGAGTGTCTCTGGAGAAAGTAAAGAACCAATTATAGTTGAGAAAACAATACAGCAACAGTCCTCCTAAATACGTTAAAATCTACTAAACTTAACCTAAAAAAACTTATAGCAAAAACGACCAAGTACATATTCACTATAACAATGCGGTATACATGGGAGGCAGTGAGGGTAATCAAAGGCACGGAGTGGGAATTCTTCTTCATGATGATGGATCTTGTGCGATCACAAGTTACAAGAATAATCAATTAGAAGGGCATACTGTTATTTTCAGGGAAAATTCAATCGTCTCTCTTCTTTTAAACAAAGATAGGTATGAAATAGCGTACAAACAAGGGAAATCCCTCATTGTCATTCCTTTTGATAATAAACATCAAGCTCAAGGCCAAGGTCTTCTTTTGAACTATCAAGCTCCGTTCGTACATTAATTGAGATTTTAAGATGGAAAACTTACGGAAAAGAAAGCGAAAATAGTATCATAACTGACGGTATCCCAAAACCAGATCATTACTTTAATAGCTCCATAACATCAACGAGCTTTTTCTTTGGATTTAGTGTGTCCGAAAGGAGCATAAGTATCCTATGACGATTAACAAATACAAGTTGGTTTCATTTTCGACGGAAAATTTGACGGAATCGGATTTAAACTTTACGCTTAAAATATCGGAAAATTCTTAGAAAAGCCTCTTTACTTGAAATTTATTGAGAGAGGCAGCTACTCAAACGGAAAGTTGAATGGCTTCGGGTAGCGAAGATTTGCAAAAAACAGCATATATATTGGTCATTTCGAAAGAGGGTAGTTCTGTGGAAAGGGCTTATTAGTGCTACAATAATAAAAGGAATGGGTGCTGGGCGATTTTAAATAAAGAAAATTAGTAAATTAGATTAAAAACAGCAAGCAAAACAGAGATTTTTATAGTTGGAGCAAGTAGCTTAAGCAATTTCATCAGATGCAGAAATAGATATGGGTCGACTAGAGTATATAGTTGCCTAATGAGTCTTTTTTGCATTCACTAATGCAGAAAAGTTTAAGCGATCAAACAAATATAATATAAAAACAAAAATTCAGTCAGAAAAACCCTAAGATATAGAGAAATCAAGTTAGATCAAATTTAGCTGATATTCAGAAACATTTTGAAAATGGAAGTCCTTCTGATTTCGTCATCGAAGACGTCCTCAGCGATGTTTATGCAAACAAAACATCGAAAACTTAGATTGATATTCCAAAATAATAAAAAATGAACTATAAAAGCTAGTCTAGAGATTACAAATACTATCAAAAACCCACATTCTAGACTGCTTAGCAATAATATCTGTAAACTTCTGAACTACCCTCTACATACTCTTAAATTTTATTCAAACACCTAAAAAACAGAACAGCTTAGGGCGCGTATCGTAAAGTTCATCTACCTGTGCATTCTGAATCACAAGAAAATCATTAATTTATTAGTAGAATGGCCAATCGATTGAAAGTAAGTCCGGGTAAGCTGGCTCACTCTATAAGTCCTTCTTCGTAGCGATCTCAAAGCAAATCGCCAGACAAACATAATAGAAAAGTTCATAGAAGATAGTTTAAATACTTACAAGGAGACCTTTAAAGGCAACATGTACATAAATAAGATATTTCTAAAGTCAAAAGTTATACAACAAAAATTTGTGCTAAAGAGATTCCTAAGAAAGAAATCGTTTCATATTCGACTTATTAATATATACCGAAGATTGTAACACATAACTTAAGTCGTTAAAAACGAGTATAAACTAAGCAAAAAGATTAATTTTAGTTCAAATCTAATCGCAAACCTACATTTTTGAAAAATAACTACATAGCAAAGACTTGATTTTTATACTTTTAAAAGAGGTTATTAAAATTTAATAATATTTTTTGAGTAATAAGAATTAAGTAAGACAAGATAATAAAATCAAAGCTGGAGCTTGTTTTTCACTATTTGAGATTGATCTACCAGCTGTCCATGGATCATGCGTCTCAGAACTTGTTTTTCGCTTATTTAAAAGATCAAAAATGCAAAGGAGCCCTATACAAACATAAAATTGCCTTTTTGAACTTTATTTCTTACTATTGATCCTAGATTGAAATTAGGATTTGTTTCATGTTTGAGACTGCACTCCACTCCACCAGCTTAGTACTGCCAGCTCTGTCGACTACGCCAGAAAGGCACTAACAAATGTATCTAGCCTACCTCTTATAGTTTTCTGAACTTAGACTAAATATATGTTTCTAGAGTAAAATCCTGAGAAATATCTTTCTTTTGCATCTGGTAAACGATCACAGCTAGTTGCTGGTCTTTGAAGTGAGACATGTAAAGCTTTTATTGACTAGTGCCTATGGTAAACTGACGGGCAGATAAGGAAAATAGGGGATGCTATATCGTTTGCATATGTTTCAAAGGTAAATTGATTTAGACTTGAGTAGAATTGTTTCCAGACTGTTAGGTATGCACCCACGCACATTCAAAGGCCTTTTCGTTGATTTTTTTGTTTATAGCGATAGACTCAAGATCGCCCCTGCCTGCCACAGTCACTTTTTACTACTCAGAAAGATAGTGCTTGAAACCTTGACTGATAAGGTACTGCCAGCAAAAAAGTTGTCCGGCTTCAGAGTCAGGATTTTTACCTTTAACGAAGGCCACGCTGTTGCTTATTTGCAAAGTATCAGTCAAAGATGGAGCATGTTATGAATTTTTTGGTACTTTTATGACTAGTTTGATCGTGAATTTTCCTTGCTAATTTTTCTTTTGGAACACGTATCCTATTTTTTAATACAATTTGACTTGCTTCGAAAGATACTGTTTTTGATGCGGGTTGCTCTTGTCAAAAATGAAAAGTCGTTATATTTGTATTTGACCGTATTTAGATGCTATGGCAGGAACACATTAGATGCCACCTACAAGAGTGAATTTAGCCTATTTCGGACGATATACTCCGAATGAATATCCTTAGAAGATGTCTACTTTTTTTTACTTAAAAATTGCTTAAATCTACCTAGGGGCAAATGGAAGCATTTACTTGACTTAAGGCGAGAGCTGAGCATAGAATTTTTAAAGGTAAGAATCTATATCTTCGTAAGGTATGTATATTTGTTTAGCTTTTTTAGGTATTCCAGCAAGGGCAGCCTCGTACTTGTCTCTTACTTATACTCCACTCTGCCCTATACTTTGCTTAGGGGCGTTCTGGTTGTTACCACCCAAAGCATCTATTCCTAGAGTTTAAATAGGTTCGTTTACATTACTGATGGGAGCTACCTAAGGTATAGCAGGATGTTAAGAAACTATCGATTTTGTTGGTGAAAATTACTATATTTTTACATCAGGCTTAAGAGTCTAAGGTTTCTATTCAATCAATCTGTCATTTTTTTCTAGCTCTTTACTTTTAGGTAAAATTTATATTAAATTTTGCTTTTAACTCTATTAGTTTTCTGTCTTTTTGGGAGGACTAGATGGAACTATTGATTTTATAGGTGTTTTTTATAAGTTTTTAGAAACATTTTATGTATTTATGACTGGTTTTAGGTCAAAAAGCTAACTATTATGACCTGCATTCTAAATTCGATTTGCTGACTATTACTAGATGGCCTTTTTGGCAGCTGCCTGCATTTCTAGCTGTCTGTTGTGCTCCTACAATAGCAACTATGACTTGATTCTATACTCTTACTACATATTTTACAGCTACTACTCCTACATTTTCATCGCTTTGCGCAGTTATTCTTAGAGCATTGTCATCATTAGCTTTTTCTCCTACTAATAGCGTCTTTATTCCTACGCTTATTATTTTTGTCGCTGTCTCATGGCTTACACTAACTATTGTTTGAGCTTTTCCTTGAGCTCCTCAAGATCATTCTGATTCATCTATTCTGGTCTAACTTATTTTTACATAGTTTTTTGAACTTTTTACCTTTATTATGTTTATTTTTATTTGTTTTCATCTAAAAACTGGCGATAGGTGATGGCTTGATGAGTCTCTTATAGTGTTTTTTAAAGTTCAGTTAACTATGTTTGCTGTACACTATTTTCTTGCTGAATATGAGCCAGTTATGACTGTCTCTGTTTATTCTGAGCTTCCATCAGCTGATTTTGTCGCTGCATTTGTAAGTAGAGCTCTTCTAGTTTCAACTTTTCTTGTTGGTAGTTCTCTACTGCTCTTTTTTCAAGTTACAACTGATAGTGTTGTTGCTGCAACTTGATAGTATGCAATAAAGGGCTCATTTATTACTGTATAAGCTACTGTTATGCTCGTTTTTTTTATTACTCGATAAGTTGCTTCATGAGTTGCTCTCTTAACTATTTTTCAAGTAATTGTCGATTGGCTCTCTATGCTTGGACTGCTATTTCTTTCATTTTTTGTTGATTTTATTAGTTTTTCTTGCGTTCCTATTAGATCTGTAACTAGTAATGACGGTTACGATCTGCTAGCTCCTACCTTACCTTAGACAGCTCTCCCCTGTACTTGACTACCATTTCTTCTTCTCGTAACTGGTACTACTTCTACTTTAGTTGCAAAAAACGGGCCTAATCTGCCTCCATTTCTTGCTTTATACGCATGTTCTACAGCTACAGCTTACTTCGCTACTCATGAATACGCTACTGTTATAGTTAGCGACCTCGCATCAGGGACTACCAGGCAGCTTCGCCGTCATCTGCACTCTTCATCTGCTTTAAGCGTCCTTTTAACTACTATATGTTACGCTGCTTTTATTTCATTCGTTAAGCAAATGTATTGGTCTGCCCTAAGGGATCCACAGGGACTGGTTTACTCTCAACTTTAGAAGCCTACAACTACTGACTTAGATTAGCTGGCTTTTGTTCAGGTTTATATTGAAAAACGCTCTTAGTGACTCGAGCTTTGCCGTAAATACTTTGTATATTTTGCTGCTTTATTCTTTTGTTTAGAGCTGTAAGACTGTCTTTTATCTATGAGATTTCTTACTATCTGCTTTTCTATTGTGATTTTTCTTTCTCTTTTTCTTTCTACTTGCTGGCTGAGGCCTTTCTTACCTTGAAACTCAAGCCGGTAGTGCTTTTGCTTCGAGGACGATAGGTAAGTGTTGAACTACGCATAACAGTTAGCTTAGGCTTAGATGTCTACTAGGCGGGAGGAAGTTTGGAAGCACTGCTTGAAAAATTAGCAGCACTTGTACTCATGATGTCCAGAACGCCCAAAACTCCTTTGTTCACTATATTTTCTATAGTAGTTTCTCGCTCAGTTATCAACTTTATTTTGGGTTTTGCTGCCTTGATGTCTGCCTACCGATGGGGCAGTGGCTTTTTCTTAGTCTCTTTTGCCATTTTTATATTCTTCTACACTTCCTATCTCAAACTGTTTATTTTGTTTCTGTAGTCGCTGTTTGTGTTAGCTGGTACCTGCCTACTGCTGATAGCTTGAGTTTCCTTATTTTTTCCTTTTCTGTTCATTTATCTAAGAACTTCTATCTATCTTGCCTTTATTATTTAATCTAATTTCTTGACACTTGACTGGTTCTTGGCGATCATCCTACTAGCTCTAAAATTAACTGTTTATCCTTCTGACTTATCTTTAGAATCATTCCATTTTCCTTGATATATTGTCTTGATCTGTTGCGTCTTGCTTTAGTCTATTCTTGTTTTTAGCATTTTAACTTATTGCTCCAAAGACACATTTTTTGATGTTTTAAGGTAAGTCGAAGCAATCATCATTCTCAGCTCCACTGCTTTTTATTACGCTAATACTTCTTGGCATTGATTTATTTTTTATTATGTGATGCCACCTGGAGTTCCCTTGATCGGCACAAGAAAAGGATTGCATGTAGGGTGGTAAAGAGATTGTTTGATGTTGGGCATTTGCAGCACTGGTTCGGTGTCTGTGATCATTTTGGTGAGATAGTTGTTGCCCTTATATACATAGACGATGCTTTAGTAGAGTCCTCTATCTCGGATGACTTGTTTCCATCCCACGAATTCGCTTATGATTTCTGCAGTTACAAAACGAATATCCTCCATGGCCTCATCTGACACCTGGGCTCCTCTCTAGATGAGCTTCACTAGCAAAGCCTACCTCATGACTGCAAGATGGTTCATTCTGTGTAGAGCTGTGCTTTTTTTACGTACCAGCTCGACCTACTAAGCCATCAAGAAGGCACACTTGCTCTCGCCGGTCTCGCAAAGCAGACTTTTGAGTGAGTAGTAGCAGTAAGAGTTTTAGAGATTGGCAGTGAGATATTCCTGAAGAAGAGACTGGACTGCTGTGATCATGACCTATGAGGCAGGCATGTTCTTGATGGTGGCAAGCTCTCCTGAAAGGAAGTTGTAGCGTCCTTAGGGTTTGGCCTGGTACCTTTGCTGGACGAGATCGGCTAGTTATGTTTTGAGGCTGTGGTCTTCCTAGGCTATTTCGTGCAACTCCATTATAATTTTATAGGACTTAACAAAAATAACATCGTCTTAACTAATACGAACTTTTCATAAGTTTAAAAAAGAGTGCTCTTTTGAGATAATCTACATTAGATATTTATTCAGTGAATAAATAAAATGTATAAGACCTTTGTTATCTAAAACTTACTTTTTCAAAGCAGAAATAATCAAATATTATATAGTGTTATTATGTGGATGATTTGTTGTTTTAATTAAATAATAATGTGCGGGCATATGATTATAAATATAAAAAAAATTTAGATTTTAAGCAATCTTAGCTTTTACTTAGATTAATCAACCAATCACTTAAAACATATTTAATCACTGCTTTTGTTTAAATTTCTATCAAACTGAGTTTCCCTGATAATTTTGCTTTTATTTTTGTTTAAAAAATCTTATATTCTACGAAATTCCGAACTTAGAAACAGTCTAGAATCCCCTAAAGCACAGCATTCCTATTTGTCTTGCTATGCATTTTCTACTACTCCTAAGGTATTGAGTTTTTTCCACTTAAATCAAGTTAAGGATCGAGGGTATTTGATGGGCCCTGAGGTCATAGATGATGTTTATCTGTCGAGTATTGTGTATGTGAGTCGAGGGAGGCTGATTATTCTGCTGGCAGTGACGGCAGATTAATGGGATTGTGGTACATATTAATCATAATAATAAGGGTGTTGTGGTATGTTATCGCGATCAGTGAGTGACCTGCTAACTGCTTACCGAAGTGGATAAAAAGTAAGCCTATTTCTAGTCAGGCTCTACGAAATAAGAAGATATTGTCTTCAAGAGTCGACTGGTAGACCTACGAAAATTTGATCGTCTCGTTGATACAGGTAGCCTTTTTTCCCAACGCCCAGCGTTGATTCATTTCTTTTCTTGTCCTATTCAGTACTGCAAGGACTGCTCCTTCCTCAAATCCACCCTCTACTTCGCCGTCACCTACGTCGACGCCCTCCTCATGAATTCAAATCATCCCCACACTCTCAACCTTACCCTCCTCTGCATGGCCAGCATCTGGCTTGCAGTCAAGGTACCTCCCTCTTTACTCAGTGGAACGAACACGTCGCCGTTTCAGAACAACTTACAAGCAATGAAGTGTTGAAACACGCGGGATGGAGTTTTTCGGGTTAAGAGCTCCTTGAGATGGAAGCGCTGATTCTCGACTCTCTGGACTTCAATCTCATATACACGACTCCTTACGACTATATTGAGCCCTTTTACCAGGTGTTCCCATGGTTGACATCCCTTAAGTCGAGTCTCCACGAAATGATTGATTTCGCCCTCATCATCCCGGGCATTGCCCACCACTCTGCACACCAAATTTTCCACGGTGTCTTCCTGGCTTGCTGTCAACTTAAAGATTATTCCTTTACTCCCTTGTAGCAAAGAGTGTTCAATGCCCAAATTACTGATCCTCAAATCATACAAGAGATAGCCCAGACTATTGTGGAGGAGTACAGGGAAGTGGTGGAGCTAGATATGATGGAATATGAAGAAGAGGAAGGACTCGGTGTCATGAGAGAAAGGATGTAGATCGAGTAGACTGGATAAGGATAATAAAGTATGGGTCAAGAAGGCAAGAATGTGCGAATGTGGGCAGAAAAATGAATGATTTCAATATATCAACAAGGTTTCATACACAGTTTAGGTTGATTTAATTCAAATCAATAATTAATCTTAAAAAAATAGTAAATCAAATTAAGATACGACAACACAACAATATACATAAATGATAAAAATCAACAATAACAAACAAAATCATGATTTTAGTGCTCTTTTCTCTTATTTTTTCATTAAAATTTCGTCATCTTTTATTCTGTATATAAGCTTTTGTTTTTGTCATTTTTCTCAAATCGTAGCTGAAAACATGTTTTTGCTTGCATATTGTCGTCCAACTGAGCTTTTTTGTCTATAAGCTTATAATAATTCGAATGAACCAGAAACTTCCATAAACAACAGGGCAGCGTGCGTCCCTCCCTTCTGAATACTGTCAGAACTCCCTTAAAAAACGAAAAACACTCTACCACAGAGTTAATACTCAAGTAGACTCTAAAAATCCTCACTCGAACTAGTCAAAGCTTTCAGCCTTAAAGGGCGCATCACCCTCACGACTCTCTCTTCTCCGAAAGCGAGGAGTCTCACAACTAGTCAACTAGTCTGCTGAGCTGGCCCAGCTTGCCTAAAAGTATGCAGGATCTGGTGCAGAACAGGCTGAGCTTCGTTAGTCGATGGCCGCTGTCTTGTAATGTAAAAAAAGTGAACTCTAGGGACTTCGAGTTCATCGAGACGAGCTCAAGTTCCTTTCCTATAACAATCCGTACGACCAGCCTGTGCGTGTGAGTCTGAAAGCCCTAAGATAGAAAGCAAAGTGTTAGTAGAGTATGGAAGAAATGATAGAATTGTTACAATAAGACATAAGAGAGATGGATTTCGAGTTCAGAACCATGGGCGAGTACTACAACATGCTACTAAACGGCATGAAATCAGTCTAAGACGAAGATGTAGTCATAGACACTGCCCAAGAGTAACAGCTTATGATAGACAATCTATAACGATAGACTGAACATCTATTCAAATAGCTCAAGGAGGAAGATCGCAGAAATGCAAAAGAAATAAAGAACATGCAAGATTAGATCACTGATCTGAGGGTAGGCATTAAGCAAAAATAAGACAGGATAAGATAGCTTAAAAGTCTAGTTTGCACTCTGCACATCAAATTGCATGGCAGAAGTGCTTCCAAAGACAAACCTATTACTTTGGCCATCCGCAAAAATCTACAAGCGAACACTGACGCTCGTTAAGCCTTCATCGGAATTGCGAATCAAAAGCCTACTAGTCGATAAATACTCGATGAAGTAGGGGCTCATCAGTAGCTGACTAAAATAATATTTTAGTTTTAGCCTAGAAAGGAAATTCTGACTTTCAGGTGCGTATACGGAAACAAAGAGGGCAAGCTACACTCGCCTGAAGAAAATATATAGGAAACTACTCTTTCTGCCCGCAAAATAGAGCCAGTAATCACAGAAATAGAGGTTAAAAGGCTATTAAGTATCAAATTTTACTTCAAGTCGAAAATAGTAGGAGCTTAGTGTCGCATGAAAACATAAAAGGGCACATAGCATCTCTTTATAGGCACGGCAGCTCCTTAAGTAGCTATTAAAATACTCAGCTCGAACACTAACTGCTCACTCTTATCAACAAAAAACTCATAACTCTTGGATCTTTCTGGAAACAGCGCGCACTCATAGGGGTCAGCTTGTGGTTCGTGGTCAAAGCCAGTTGCGAACAAAGGGGACGTAGCATCAGCAAAGATGGCAAGAGCGTTGCTAGCAAAGATAAAGACGGTAAGAGCAGTGTATGGGCCAGTGGCAGACTTAACAAAGTACGGTCAGCTTAGGGTCTAAAGCCGGGTCAGATGCGTTCTAAAATCGGTTAGTCGCGTAACTAATTTTTGGAAGACTATTATCACAAATGATCATTTTTTACTAAAGTTAAAGTGTGAAACAAAAAGCATTAAGAAAAGAATGCGATTGAAAAAGTATATGCTTTTTATTGTAAAGTATGTTTTGATTGCTAGTTGGAGTGATCTAGAATGGAAAAAAGCCTGATAAGGGATTTGAACCCTTGACCTTTTACTTACGAGGCAAATGCTCTACCAACTGAGCTAAACAGGCGTCTAAGTACCCTCCTCGACATACACTTATAAGCCCACCAAGTCACTTAAAATTTATTACATACTATCATCATCATGAACAACTCACTACAATACACACAAGAAGTCCACAAAAACTAGTAACAGTGTAACTCATGCATCAATAATCGCATCTCAGCTAGAGTTAGAAACGTCTATCGGGCTTTGTTTGGTACGGTTCGTCCTTTTCATAGAGGGAACAGTGCAAATATATGCTTGTAGATGCCTAGATAGTAAGGTCAGAGAGGATAAGAACAACTAGAGTAATGCCTACGAAACAGCAAAATTATAAGCAATTTGTATTGAAACTTTGAAAAATGGTTGGACAAAAATACGAATGATTCTTTGTGTATTTTTATTTTTTATTTTGATTTCTGTTTTGGCATGAATAGTAATAAAAGTAGTTTATATGATGAATGTTAAAGATTATTGTATTAACTCGATAGCTTTTATCATCATTTTGTGGCAATAATAATCAAGAAATGCTTACTCACTCAGTTGGCGTCGA
>Ga0169931_10002674_pt1 | contig 28826 bp, 28 predicted proteins | sample Kivu_15m_20L_FD_129675 | JGI IMG/M metagenome (GOLD analysis project Ga0169931, IMG submission 129675) | Freshwater microbial communities from Lake Kivu, Western Province, Rwanda to study Microbial Dark Matter (Phase II) - Kivu_15m_20L... | ecosystem: Environmental > Aquatic > Freshwater > Lake...
GATGTCCTATATAACCCGCTGCACGGCTCTCCCGCTGTCTCATGGACAACTAATATTCACCCCTCTATTCTCTGGCATTTTGTCAAGTACAATTTATACCAAATTAGATGCGATTACCCTGGCGTTGACCCGGCCTTTTATCGCCCCGATGAAGCGGTGCAACTGGTGGGCTGCATTTATAAGATCAAGGCAGAGTTGCGCTGGCAACCCGCCTACTCCTTCGATGCCCTGGTGCAGTCCATGGCGGATCACGACCTCAAGGAGCTCACCGATGGCGGGTTTTAGTCCCCCATGAAGGTCCTGGTTGAAGCTACCCCGGTCCCGCCCCGCCCCAGTGGGGTGGGGCTCTACGTGATCAATCTGCTGGCGGCCCAGTTCTCCTGGCGACGCACCGCTCAGGCCACCCTGGCCGCCTACCGATCGCTGCTTTAGGGTAGAATCCGAAGGTTTTCTGCCCCGCTTCCATGCCCCAGGCTGACCTGTTGATTAACCTGGCCTTTGTGCCCCGCCAACCCACCGGGTTAGCGGTCTACGCCCTGAATATTATGCCCTACCTGGGCTTTACCCCTCGAGTGGTGCTCAGTCCGAGGTCCTTACCGGGGCAGGTTTGTCTGGCCAGCCCACCCCGGTGCACCAATGACTTTGGCCTCCGGGGTCACGGTCAGCGTCTCTGGTGGACCCAAACCCAATTACCCAGGGTCTATCGGCAAACTGGGGCAAAGCTATTGTTTTCACCCATACCGGAGACGCCCCTGGGCAGCCTCTGTCGAACGGTGGTGACCGTCCATGATTTGATTCCCCTCCACTTTGGTCGGGCCTTCTCCCCGATGGGGTTTTACTGTCGCCAGTATCTACCCCGGGTGATACACCAAGCGACCCATATCCTTTGCAATTCAGAAGCTACCCACCAGGATATCCGCCGCTTTCTGAGGCCACCACCGGTACCCATCACCGTTATTCCCCTGGCCTACGACGATCGCCAATACCGGTGGCTAGACCTACCGCGCCAGCCCTACCTGATCTACCTGGGGCGCCACGCCCCCTACAAAAATCTGGCGCGGTTAATCCAGGCCTTTGCCCGGTTGCCCGCTGGGGCCGTTGACCTGGAGCTGTGGATTGGTGGGGCTGGCGATCGGCGGTTTACCCCCGCCCTGCAAACCCAGGTGCAGGAGCTAGGGCTGGGGCCACGGGTGCGGTTCCTGGGCTACGTCCCCGAGGGGGATGTGCCCCGGCTGATCAACCAGGCGATCGCCCTGGTGTTTCCGAGCCTGTGGGAAGGGTTTGGCCTGCCGGTACTCGAGGCCATGGCCTGCGGTACCCCCGTGATTACCTCGAACCGGTCAGCCCTGCCCGAGGTCGCCGGAGACGCTGCACTGTTGATCGACCCCTACCAGGTGGGGGAGTTGGCTGACGCCATGGGGTCTGTGGCCAAGGATTCACGGCTTTGGAATACCCTGCACCAGGCCGGGCTCGCGCGGGCTCGCGGGTTTAGCTGGGAGGAAACGGGGCGTCGGACGGGGGAGATTTTGCAGCGATATTTGTAGGGGGCCGTAGAATTCAAAGTTCAAAATTCAAAGTTCAAAGCCCGGATCCAAAATCCTACCGGTGGCTGGTTCGAACAATCCAATAGCTAATGGCAAGGGCCAAGATCGCCAGCGCCAGCCCAATTAGGGTCGTTCCCGAGATTTTGTTTAGATCTAAAATAATAATCTTTCGCCCCACGGCGGTGAGGGCGGTGGCAATCACCAGTTCCACCTGCACCACATGATTTTTAATGTAGGCGGTGATATTCTCCATGATTTCGAGGGCAATCAGCACACCTAAAAAGAGGCCAAACAGATCGATCACCGGCTGCCCTAAAAAACTACCGGGGCCATTGGTGAAGATGGTCGTCATTAGCACCACCGCCAAATCAACGATCATGGCCACAATCACCACAATCATGCCGATGGACAGCGCCTTGGAGACACTGCCTTCAAACTGATCCAGGCGATGCAAGAAGATTTCGTTCTTGAGCTGCTGCATCAATTGTCTAGCCCGGTTTGCCATGGGGATCAAATCGCTCAGGAGGAGGGTACTGCTGAGAGAATAGACGATTCTGTGACCTCGGGTAAAGCCTCGATCGCGGCGGCTGGGGCCAAATCGACCCTGGCCAGGGGAATGACCTGTACCGCACAGGCCTTTAGCTCGGGCTGGCCTGAGATCGGGCAGGCTTGCGGGTGGGTGAGGGCATTGCACTCGGCGTCATCGGCCCACAGCGCGCCCCAGTGCATGGGCACAAACAGGGTACCCCGACGAATGTTTTGGGTGACCAGCAGCGGCAGGCGGACATGACCTCGGGGCGATCGCACCTCGACCCATTCCCCACCCTGCACCTCCATCTGCTGGGCGTCACGGGGGTTGATCTCCAGGAACGGAGCCGGGTGCATTTTTTGGATCTTCTCAATCCGGCCGGTGCGGGTTTGGGTGTGCCAATGGCCGTAGAGCCGCCCGGTGGTCAGCACAAAGGGATACTGGTCATTGGGGGGTTCTGCTAACCCGTTGGAGTGCAGGGCGGCAAAGCGGGCGCGACCATCGGCGGTGTTGAAGATGCCTCGGGTGTAGAGACGCTTGTCATGGCGGCTGGCAGCGGTGGAAGGGGTTTCGGGATCTGGGCAGGGCCACTGAATGGGGCCGAGATCTCGCAGGCGATCGTGGGAAACCCCGGTGATGTCGCAGGGCTGCCCTCGGGTGATCTGGGCAAACTCGCGGTAGACCTCGGCGCTGGTGGCAAAGTCAAACTGGTCAGCAAAGCCCAGGCGACGGCCCACCTCAGCAAAAATTTCCCAGTCGGGGCGGGCTTCGCCGGGGGGCGGGCGAAAGGCGGCGCAGTGGGTGATCACCCGCTCAGAATTCGTCATGGTGCCGGTTTTTTCGCCCCACTGGGCGGCGGGCAGCAGCAGGTGGGCAAAGGTGGCGGTCTCGGTGGGGTAGTAGGCGTCTTGGTAGATGGTAAAGGGCGACTGGGCCAGGGCGGCCTTGGTGCGGTTGAGGTCGGGCAGGCTGACCGCTGGGTTGGTGGCGGCAATCCACAGCAGGCCCACCCGCTGGTGCTCTAGGGCCAGCATCATTTCGCCCACCGAGAGTCCAGGGGTGGACGAAATCTGCCCGACGGGCAGGCCCCAATAGTCTTCCACCTGGCGGCGATGGTCGGCATTTTTCACCAAGCGGTAGCCCGGCAGAATGTGGGACAGCCCCCCCGCTTCCCGGCCCCCCATGGCGTTAGGCTGCCCGGTGAGGGAAAACGGCCCCGCCCCCGGTCGGCCAATGTTGCCGGTCATCAGGTGTAGGTTGATCAGCGATCGCACTTTTGCCGTGCCCTCTGACGACTGGTTCAGCCCCATGGACCACAGCGACAGCACGGCCTTGGCCTTAGACCAGGTGCGAGCGGCGATTTCGAGGTCGGCCACGGTAATACCGCAGCGATCGGCCACCAGCTCAGGCTCGTAGTGGCGCAGCACCTCGGTGTAGGCGGCAAAGCCCTGGGTGCAGCCGTCGATAAACTCGGGGTCGAGGGCCCCCCAGCGCAGCAGCAGGTGGCCAATGCCGTTGAGCAGGGTAATGTCGGTGCCGGGGCGAATAGCCAGGTGCAGGTCGGCGGCCTTGGCGGTATCGGTGCGGCGCGGGTCGACCACAATCAGCTTCACGTGATCATGGCGCTTGTGGTATTTGCGCAGCCGGTTAAACACAATCGGGTGGCATTCGGCGGTGTTGGTGCCGATCAAAAAGGCGCAGTCGGTGGCCTCCAGATCGGCGTAGCAGCAGGGGGGGCCATCGCTGCCAAAGCTGTGGATGTAGCCCGCCACCGCCGAGGACATACAGAGCCGCGAGTTGGCGTCAAAGTTGTTGGTGCCCAGGCAGCCCTTCACCAGCTTTTGGGCCACGTAGTAGTCTTCGGTTTGAAACTGCCCCGAGCCGTAGACGCAGAGGCCGTCGGGCCCCAGGGTTTCCCCCACGGTCTGAATCCGCTCCACGATCGCATCCAGCGCCACATCCCAACTCACCCGCTCAAAGGGAGCCGCCAGGGACTCCCGCCACATCGGGTGCTTGAGCCGATCGCGATCGAGGGACTCAGCCACCGTGGCCCCCTTCACACACACCATGCCCTGGCTAGAGGGGTGGGCGCGATCGCCCCGAGTCTGCCACAGAGGCGTGCCTGCCGCATCCCGGTGGGTAGGCTTGTTGAGCTGGGCCGGGGGCAAGACTTCCAGGCCACACCCCACGCCGCAATAGGGGCACAAGGTTTTGGCAGGCTCAGTCATAAGAATAATGAGGTAATAGAGAAATCGAATTGTCCGTAGCGTGGGTCAAATCCCAGCCCCCCCATCCCGCCCGAGCCCAAACTCCTGACCCACGTCCCCACCCGAATAGAGAAATCGAATTATCCATAACATGGGTCAAATCCCAGACCCCAGATCCCGCCCGTAGCGTGGGTCAAATCCCAGCCCCCCCATCCCACCCGAGCCCGAACTCCTGACCCACGTCCCCTGACCCACGTCCCCACCCAGATCGAGAAACCGGATTGCCCGCCTTAACCCTCCACCCTGCCGCCCCGAACGTTGCCCTCGCCATGCCCCCCTCCCCTGTGCTACGTTTACTGTAAATGCAAACTGTGTGTCCTGGCCTCCCCTGGAGCGACAGGGCATTTTTTTATTCCACCACCACCCTAAGGGTGCCATTGTCCCCCCCAGCCTCCTCCCCAGGCTGACGAAGCCGAGCCCCAAAGTTCTCGATCAGCAGCGATCGCAGCACCCCGTGCAGATCATCACAGGGAATGCCCTGCTGCACCTTTTCCCCCAGGTGAGCCTCCTTCCCCACCTGGCCACCCATGAAAATATCCACCCCTTCCACGGTCTTGCCCTCCTTGCGCACCTTGGTGCCCATCAGGCCAATGTCAGCCACCTGGGGCTGGCCGCAGGAGTTGGGGCAGCCGGTCCAGTGAATGCGTACCGGCTGGGGCAGAGCCAGTTCAGCATCCAGGGCCAGGGCCAGGGTCAAGGCCCGCTGCTTGGTTTCCACCAGGGCAAAGTTGCAGAACTGCGCCCCAGTGCAGGAGACCAGCGATCGCATCAGCGCCGACGGAGTAATGGAAAATCGTTCTAGCAGCGGCTCCTGGAGCAGCACCGGCAGCCGCGAGTCGGGCACGTTGGGCAGAATTACATTCTGCTCGACGGTGAGGCGTAATTCGCCACTGCCATAGACCTCCGCCAGCCGAGCCAGGTCAAACAGGTCGCTAGCCTGCAAGCGCCCCACCGGAATATGTAGCCCCACGTAGTTCAGCCCCACCTGCTTTTGGGGATGCACGCCAATGTGATCGCGCTTATCCCAGTCCATTTCATCCTGGGCGGCGGCGGTGGGCAGGGGCTGGCCGTAGGCCACTTCCACCGCCGCCCGAAACCGATCCAGACCCCAGTCGTCAATCAACCACATCAGGCGGGCCTTTTGCCGATTCACGCGGGGGCCGTGGTCGCGGTACACCTCTAGAATGGCGCGGCAGAGCTCGAGCACACTGTCATCGGGGGCGACCCAGGCATTGAGCGGAATCGCGGCCTCGCAGCGGCGGGCCGAGAAGAACCCACCCACCAACACGTTAAAGCCCAGCTGCCCGTCCCGGTAGGCGGGGACAAAAGCGATGTCGTTGATTTCGGCATGGATAGAGTTGTCGCGCCCGCCCTCAATGGCGATGTTGAACTTGCGCGGCAGGTTGCTAAAGGCGGGATTGCCAGTGCCATTGCCGGTAATCATGTCCTGCACCTTGCGCACCAGCCCCTGGGTGTCGATCAGTTCATCGGCATCCAACCCGGCCACGGGCGATCCGGTGATGTTGCGCACATTGTCCATGCCCGACTGAATCGAGGTCAGCCCAGCGGCCTGCATGCGGCGAAAGATATCGGGAATATCTTCCAGCAAAATGCCCCGCAGCTGAAGGTTTTGCCGGGTTGTAATATCGGCACTACCGTCTTCGCCGTAGCGCTGAATAATGTCGGCCAGGGTGCGCGCCTTGTAGCCAGTTAGAACCCCGTTGGGCAAGCGCAGGCGCAGCATGAACTTGCCTGGGGTGACCGGGCGAAAGAAAATCCCCAGCCATTTGAGCCGATGGGTGAGGTCGGTGTCATCGACGGATTCCCAACCCATTTGGGCAAACTGCTCGAGCTCGTGCTTGACCAAAAGCCCGTCTTTCTCGGCCTTAAACTGTTCAAACTTGTTGAGTTTAGCCGGGGTCGTTGCGTTGGCCATGTCGATAGAAGGGGTCACAGGCACACCGTTATTGCAAGATGAAAAGCTGCAAGATGAACATTGGACAGGATGAGACGGGGCTGACCCCGGCCAGGATCCAGGTTTTCCCTAGGATGTAGGTGTGGTTAGCCTAGACTCGCCCTAGGCCAGGATTTGTATAGACTCATACGTTTTTGGCGGTTCCATGCAGCCCCCGCAATGGGCTACTGCGCGAACCGCATAGCCCACCCTTGGGAAACCTGGGTTCAGCACCTATGGTGTAGGGTGTCGGCGCTAGCCAAAGCCCGAAGCCCCAAAACTTTCATCCCCCCGCCCCTAGGAGCGACCTGTGCCTCGCTTTGACGTCCCCCTTGATGAGCTTGTATCTAACTTGGCTGAGTCTGAGCCTGGGGTCGTGGCGGAAAGCAGAGCCACCCAGGCCAGCACCCCAGATGCCAGGGATACCGTGGCCAGGGATACCGTGGCAGGCCTCTGTGTCGGAGACTTTCACGATCGCTGGGATCAGGCGCGCCAAGTAGCAGACTTGGGCGAAGCCGCCCTGGCCGACCTGTTGGCCATACTCCAGGACGACGATCAGGACTGGGAAGCCCGCTGGTTTGCGGCCCGCGCCCTCGGCGATCTCAACCATCCCCAGGTCACGGGGGCGCTGATCGAGACCTTTGCCGCCACCCCCGATGAGGATCTACGCCAGGCGGTGGCGGTGGCCCTGACCCAGATCGGCCCTGAGGCGATCGCGGCCCTCGGCGAACACCTCGCCCAGCCGGATCTGCGCCCCAGGGCGGTACAGGCCCTGGCTCGTATTTACCACCCCGCTACCGTTCCCTTGCTGTTGAAAGCCATGGCGGACGAGCGATCGTCCGTGCGCGCGATCGCCCTCGACGCCCTCAGCACCTTTGCCGACCCCATGACCCTACCGGCGGTGCAGCAGGGGCTGGGCGACCCGGTCGCGGCGGTGCGGGCGGCGGCCATTCGGGGGTTGTGGAACCTGCGCGGGCACCTGCCCCCGGATTTCCTCCTGGCGGCGCTCACTCCCCTGCTAAAGGATGCTGATGTAGGCGTTGCCCAGCAGGCCACCTATGCCCTGGGGCGGCTGCCCCTAGCGGCGGCGGCGGCCCCGCTCTGGCAACGACTCCAAACCCCTGATCTACCCCTGGCCCTGCACATCTGCGCGGTGCAAGCCCTAACCTGGCAGAGTACGGCGGTGGCCCTCGCAGACCTGATTCAAGCCTGGGATGGCCTAGAGCCCCAGGCCCGCCTGGCCCTAGTGCAGGGTCTCGTCACCCTCACCCCAGACCTCCATCCCCAGGCCACGGCGGCGCTGATCGACTGGCTACGGGCCTTGCCCGCCACGGCTAGCCACAGCGCCCTGCGTCGCCACCTAGTCTTGGCCCTGGGGCAGCTGGGCGACCCGACCCTAGCACCCGAGCTGCGATCGCTGCTTAAGGACCCAGACCCAGGGGTGCAGCTCCATGCCGAGGCCGCCCTGCGCCAGCTGCAGGGGTGAGCCACCTTGCAGCAAACTATGCCTGGGACAACTCCTTACAAACAACCTCTAAACCTAGTACCGCTACTTTGGATACTATGGGCCGGAGCACAATCTGCTAATCAAAGAGAGCACTGCTCGGCGAACCATCGTCGGGTGGCTTTGGTATAGCCGTGGCGGGGGTATCGGGTAAGCATGCGCATAGAACAGCTCCAGGCATTTTTATCGGTGGCCGAAACCGGCAATTTTCAAGCAGCGGCTCAGCAATGCCAGGTAACCCAATCTACCGTCAGTCGCCAGGTGCAGGCCCTGGAGGCCGAGCTGGATGCGCCGCTGTTTAATCGGGGAGCCCAGGCCAAACTCACCGTGGCCGGCGAGAAACTGCTGCCCAAGGCCCGGCGCATTTACCAAGATTGGATGCAGGTGTCTAAGGATATCGCCGACCTGATGGCGGGTAAGCAGCCGGAACTGTGCGTGGCGGCAATTCAATCAGTGTGCGCCACGGTGCTGCCGCCGGTGCTCCAACAGTTCTGTGCCGAGTATCCCCAGGTGCAGCTGCGGGTTACGGCCCTGGGCAGCGATCGCTCCATCAAGGTGCTGCGCGACGGCCTAGTGGATCTGGCTATTGTGATGGACAACCCCCGCCTGACCACCCAGCCCGAGATGGTGGTCACCCCTCTGTTTGAAGAGCCCATCAAGGTGCTGATGACCGTCCACCACGACCTGGCCAGCCAACCCGCCATTTCCTGGGAAATGCTGGCCCGGTTTCCGCAGATTATTTTCAAAGACGGCTACGGCATGCAGCGGCTGGTGCAGCAGCAGTTTCAAGACCGGGGGGCGGTGTTTAACCCCGCGATGGAGCTCAACACCCTCGATGCCTTTCGGGGGGTGGTGCGCCAGGGCAATTTCGTGGCGCTGCTGCCCCAGTCAGCCCTGGCCGACTGCTACGACGACCCCACCCTGGCCGTGCGCCCCACCGAGGCCCCGGTGTTGACCCGATCGGTGGTGCTGGTCACGACCCGCGATCGCCTGGTCATCCCTCCCATTCAGCGGTTCCACGCCCTGGTGCAGAGTCTGGCGACCCCGGCCCGGCCTCGCGCTAGACCGGCAACGGTGTCCTACAGTTAGGGCTGGGCCAGTTAGGGTGGGCATCTGTTCCACGATTTTTCTCAAGTGTTCAAGTTTTTTTTTGCAGAGTTAGGTCAGCTATAGCCAAGCTAGGGTTGGCCATCACCAACCCCTATACAACCCGCGCCAAGGACAGATCCAACAAGGGGCAGTCAAGCCATGAGTAACGAGTTTCGGGATTTGCTCAAGCAGGTGGGCAGCGGTAGCCACACCTCTAGGCCCCTGAGTCGGGTCGAGGCCGAAGCAGCCACCCGCATGATGCTGACCCAGACCGCCACCCCAGCCCAAATTGGCGCGTTTATGATTGCCCACCGGATCAAACGCCCCACCGTCGAGGAGTTGGCGGGTACCCTCGATGCCTACCAGGCCTTGGGGCCAACCCTGTCCGCTATAGTGAATTCCCGCTTGGATCACCGGCCCGCCCTGGTGCTGAGCTGCCCCTACGACGGGCGATCGCGCACGGCCCCCGTCACCCCCATCACCGCCCTGGTGCTGGCGGCGGCGGCGGTGCCGGTGGTGCTCCACGGGGGCGATCGCATGCCCACCAAAGCCGGTATGCCCCTGGTTGAGCTCTGGCAACAGCTGGGGGTTGACCTCCGGCCCCACAGCCTGGAGCAGGCCCACACTCTGCTCAACCGGACCGGCCTGGGCTTTGTCTACCTGCCCCAGCACTTTGCCACCGCCCACGGCCTGGTGCCCTATCGCGACCAAATTGGCAAACGCCCCCCCTTCGCCACGGTCGAGTTGTTGTGGTCGCCCTACGCAGGCCCCCACACCCTGGTCATGGGGTTTGTGCACCCGCCCACGGAGGAGCTGGCTCGGGGCACCTTTGGGCTGCGGGGGCAAACCGACTGGATTACGGTCAAGGGGCTGGAGGGTAGCTGTGATTTAGCGCGGGGGCGAACGGCGATCGTGGGGGTCAATCACCCCAGTCAGTCTGAACGGCTGCTGCTGCACCCCTGCGACTACGGCTTTGGGGGCGACGATGTCGAGCTAGGCGATGAGGCTACCCTGGGCGATCGATTGCTGGAGGTGCTGGCGGGCGATCGCTCGGAGCTGGCCAAGACCGCCCTGTGGAATGCCGGGTTTTACCTGTGGCAGGGTGGCGTTGCGGATTCCCTCGATGCGGGTTTGGCTGCCGCTCAAACGAGTCTTTCGACTGGCCAAGCCCTGGCCAAGCTCGAAGACCTACGCCAGCAGAGCAGACTCTTGAGCACCGCTAATTACACGGTGCCAGCCGGTGCGATGGGCTAAGGGACTTTCAACATTTAAGGTGATTGCCTTCGATGCCATCAGCACAAAAAAAACTGTCAGCTCATTATTAACAATGAGAATCATTACCTTAGGTGCTCTCAAGGGCAATCAAGGCAACCTCCTCAAAACCGTCAAGGCCAACTTTGTCGCCGAGGCAAGCTACACCGAACTCAGTAAAGGCCATGGGCGACGTGAGAAGCAGGTCATCAGCCTCTGCACCACCCTTGATCACATCAAACCCTGGCCCGGAATGGCTACCCAAGGGGCCGAATCCTCGGTTTGTGCTCACCAACCTCGACTTTCCCCCGCAGGTGCTCTACGACTAGGTCTATGTGCAGCGCGGTGCCGCGAGTGAGCACCCCGCAATCCAGGCAATTTCGCCATCAAAATTTGCTCACACTGGCATCTGACCGATGGCTAGAAAAGCGCTCAAAGCCTGAAACCACGGTACGGAGAGGGAGGGATTCGAACCCTCGGTGCTTGCGCACACCCGATTTCAAGTCGGGCGCATTCGACCACTCTGCCACCTCTCCACCCTTGGGTCACCGTCACCATGACAGTTCCTTTGATCTGTTATATCACTCTGTTGACCCGCCACGAAGGCCGACTGAGCACTGACGGAGGTAGCGCCTATCTCTGCGGGGTGTGCCAGACAACGTACAGGCACAAGGGAAACTCGAGAAGCCGGTCTGCTCGCCACAATGGTGCACATTACACACGCTTTACTTTGGAGCTACAGCGCCACCTTAGAGCAACTCCCTAGGGATTTGCGGGTGGCCATGAGATGTCGGCCTACGAGTAGACCCTATGAGCCAATCCATGTTCTCGACCTGGCATGTTTCCCTAAGTGCCCCTGAGGCCCCCGCCAAGCCTGATCAGCTCACCAGCACAGAACTGGTAGCCCTCTGCCAGAAGCGACTGCGGCCCGAGCGCGTGATGTTTGCTGAACTGCTGCACCGTTACCAGGGCCATGTAGATAAGCTGTTATACCACCTGGCCCCCGACTGGTTCGACCGGGCTGATCTAGCCCAGGAAGTCTGGATTCGGGTATATCGCAATATGCGTCGCCTAAACGACCCGGCTAAGTTTAAAGGCTGGCTGGGCCGCATTACCACCAACCTGTTTTATGACGAGCTGCGGCGGCGCAAACGCAATCGTGCCACCCTCTCCCTCGATGCCCCCTTGGCACTGGATGATGGCACCATTGACTGGGACGTGGCCGCCCCCGCCCCCGGCCCCGTAGACGCGATGATGACCCGCGAATTTTACGATCAGCTGCACCGGGCGATCGCCGATCTGCCCGAGGTCTTTCGCACCACCATCGTTTTGCGCGAAATCCAGGGATTGTCCTACGAAGAGATTGCGGATACGACAGGCGTCTCCCTAGGCACTGTGAAATCTCGCATTGCCCGCGCCCGACAGCGGCTCCAGACTGACCTTGAGCCCTACCTTAACTAGTCATCTGATCTGTTCAAGGTAGTCACGCTGATCTCTCTGGCGATCTAGGACAGGGTGCCTCTACCCAGAGCCGTACGGTATATAGCTAGAATTCCTACCTTAGGTATTACCGATTTTGAGACGTTGGCCTTATGATCAATAATAGTAGTGAAAATACTTGGTCGAAGCTTGCTGCTAGCTAGGTCTTTGAGCTGCCAGAGTTGTTATCTAGTTGCTTTTTGAGGTGCTGTTTCTGGTATGACTACCTCCCCCTACACGCCTAGCCAGGTTGAGATGCCACCGTCGAGTGGTGTTGGTCATGATGGCGGTTTTTTGCCTATGGGTGTGCCCTGCTGCCATGATTTAGATGCCACCAAGCGCGATCGCTTTGAGCTGCTCAGTGCATACCTGGATGGTGAGGTAACGTCCGAAGAACGGCAGCAGGTGCTCTGCTGGCTTCAGCACGATGAGAATTCCCGCTGCCTATACAATCGCCTGCTGGCTCTGCGTCAGGGTATGCGTAGCCAGGCCTGCCCCCCCATCAGCGATGCCGAGGCTAAGGTGGTGGGGGTGTTTCACAATTTCAACCATCGACTGAAGTTGGCCACCATGGCTGGCGCTGGGGTAGCCGCCATTGGTGTGATTCATCTTTTGTCTGGAGTGACTGGAGCTGGTTATACCCCGTGGCGCATGGCCATGGTGCCCCAGCCTGAAGCCCTCAACGTTACCCTCGATCGGCCTGCCTTTCCCATTCCCCAGACGGCAACGTTTCCGATGGATGCGAGTAGCTCGGTGATCCAGAGGGGAATGCCCCTGGGGTCTGAGCTGTAGCGAAGGCCTTTAGTAACGAGACTTCTGGAAAATAGTTTCCCCAACCGATACCCGGCAGGGGCATTGCCATGCTCCTGCCGGGTATTCTAGCTTTTCTCCAGTTGGTCGAGACGCAGCCAAATATTGGGGGTGGGCACTGTTCCAAACTTGACCAGGGCGTAGTCATCGGCCAGGTCGACAATTTCTCCCTTGGTCTCAAACAGGTAGGGCGGAAACCGGGTATCGCTGGCCTTCGCTTCTAGGCTATTTTCGAGCTTTTCGCGCACGGCCGTTACCAGATCGCCTCGTTTCAACGTCGCTGCCATAGGTATGTTTGCTATTAACCTCAGCCCTACTTTACACGAAATTCCTGGGTCGCGGCCTGTCTAGCGCTGAGAGGGTGTTTGAAAAGGAGCATCCTCTGGTGCTCTTAGCCTTACGGCTACCGCAAATACCCTGGGTATGAGCCACCTTAGCCTGCTTTCGTAGTATAAAGTCAGACTCTCTCTGGCTTTTCAAACACCCTCTGACATTGCTAGCGCTGACACTGGGGGCAATAGTGGGCCGATCGACCCGCCAGCTTGAGGCGTTGGATGGGGGTACTGCACACGCGGCAGGGCAACCCTTCGCGATCGTAGACCCAGGCGACGCCACCGTAATTGCCGTTGACGCCGTAGATGTCGCGGTAGTCACTAAAGGTGGTGCCCCCGGACTCAATGCTGGTGGTCAGCACCGCTTGAAGCGCACCGTGGAGCTGCTGGAGACGCTGGGGACCAACGCGATCGCTGGGGGTGAGCGGGCGCAGGCCGCTCAAAAAGAGGGCTTCGTCGGCATAGATATTGCCAATGCCCGCCACCAGGGCCTGGTCGAGCAGGGCATTTTTGATCGGGCGCCGGCTGCGGGCTAGGCGCTGGCGTAGGTAAGCCACGGAAAACTGGTCGTCGAAGGGCTCAGGCCCGAGGGATTGCAGACCGGTCATGATCACCTCTGGTGCCACCCCTGGGGGTACCCACCAGAGACGACCAAAGGTGCGCTGGTCGACGTAGCGCAGTTCGTGGTGGCCGCTGAGCCAGAGGCGCACGCGGCAGTGGGGCTGCACTGAGTCGTCGGGGTCGACCCACAGCAGTTGACCGGTCATGCGCAGGTGCACCCCCAGGTAGCCGCCGGAGCTGCCGTCGGGCTGGGTCAACTGCCCCAGCAGGTACTTACCCCGCCGGTGCCAGGCGCTCAGGGTGGTGCCGGTCAGCCCAGCCCAAAACTCAGCTTCCTGGGCTGGATGGGCGATCGTTCGGGCCAGCAGCACCTCTCCCCCCTCGATACGATGGCCCGGTGTGACTCGCTCTAGCCCCCGCCGCACGGTTTCAACTTCAGGTAGTTCTGGCACAAGCCTCGGTCTGGGCCTCAGCCCCGGTAACGGTGGGATATCTTTGCACTATAGCAATTGCCCGTGGGTTGGCCACGGGACATGGGCTCCCATAGCAAAGGCCCATGCCGAAGCACAGGCCTTGGGATGAACTAGATTGTCGCTAGCGTCGTGAGCATTTAGTTTTGCAACGTCCGAGATACTCAACTGTTGGGTTACGCTAGCGCTTCACCCAACCTACATTGCAAAACATTCAAATCACGCTACTAGTCTGGGGCGCTAATCTGGGCTCGGGTTAAGCCTTCTTAGCGGCCTTAGGAGCAGCCACCTCTTGCAGCTCAGAGATCGCAAAGTTGTTGGTGTTGATGCCAGAGTAATTGACTTTATCAAAGCGCACTACCGCAGGGTATTTGATGCCGCTTTGGTCAATGGTCGCAACGGTACCGACTTCCCGATACCAGTAAGACTCTTTGCGGAGAATACGAACTTGAGAACCACGTTGAACCATGAACAATGCCCTCTTGAAAATCAATGACTAATGGCAGTTTGCCATGGCCAAACCCTGCCCCAGACGCATTGAAAAAAGCCGCTGGCTCAGGCTTGGCTAGGGGTCTATTCCATGTCCACCAGATTACTACGAGTCTTTGGGTCTCGCGGCGACCGAGGGTTTAAGTTTTATTGCAGACCTAGGGGGTAGCTCCCGGCCGCCCCGGCGATCTGCCGAGGCCCCGTGGCCAGGCGATCCCCGCCACAACAAGGGCTGCACGGCCCGGAGGGGCGATCGCCCCTCTCTATCTAGCGAGATTTTTGCTCATATTTCGTAATAAATTCTGTACAGTACAGGTCTGTTGTTGACAACGCTACGCCCATGCTGACGTTCATGACCCTGCCCGATAATGTACTGCCGCCGGTCGCCCCCTACTCCCATGCCGTGCGGGCGGGAGACTTTTTGTTTGTCACCGGTCAACTGGCGGAAGACCCGACCACGGGCCAGGTTATCAAAGGCCCCATCGAAGAACAAACCCGCCGGGTGATGGATAACCTGGCCCTGGTACTTGACCATGGGGGCAGCGGGTTTAACCGGGTGGTGATGGCGCGGATTTTTGTGACCGACTTTCGCTACTACGAAGCGGTTAACGCCATCTACCAGTCGTACTTTGGCGATGCCCCCCAGCCCAGCCGGACGACGGTGGGGGTGACCGCCCTGGCGGGCTATGGGGATGTGGAGATTGATTTGATTGCCTACTGTGGGGAGTAGAAAGGTGGGTGAGGGAGTGGGTGGGTGAGTGGGCCGTAGGGTGCATCCGCGCAGCGATACACCGATCTGGAGCTAGTTTCTACAGAGGGACTTGAGCCCTGCTTCGGTGGCGGTGACTACTCCTCTGCGGCCAGGGTTTTGGGTAGCCAGCGCTGATCGATGATGGCGATCGCACCCTGGTCGGTCTCACGCAGCGATCGGTACCAGGTGCCTTTGTGGCTTTCCCAAGCCTAGCCGACCGTTTGCCCCTAGGGGGTGGGTCAACGGCGTATCCATTTGGGGCTTGCTCAAAGGGCAAAAGGCCTCCGAGTTTTTACAAAACTCGGAGGCCTTTTGCCGCAAGAATCTCCACGAAGGGTGCGAAACCCTCCGCGAGATGGGAAACTGAGCTAACGAATCAGCAACAAAGCTATATGCCATCGTGACATGTCATCTCGTCTTAGTCAAGATGTTTTGTTGTCGTGGTGAAATGTCTCGACATGCCGGAAAGCAGCCCAAAAGAGCCCAAGCCAGAGTCACCCCTGAAGCAACTGAGAGATCGCCTGGGCTTGACGCAAGAAGAATTGTCTCGTCGCTGTGGGATACCGCTGCGAACCTATGTGCGCTGGGAAACGGGAGAGGCGACGCCGAGGCCGACCATTCCGCAGGTGAAGGCGCTATGTAGGGAGTTGGGGGTTGCGATCGAGGAACTGCCTGATAATTTTGGCCCAATGTCGGAAAACTAGGAAAACCGAGATGATTAGGAGTGATTAATGGCAGAGTATGAGCATCTTGCTGGTCATTTTGTTTACCATTCTGGACTAAGGTTGGTCACCACTTATATGTGGTATAAACATGCTTACACCATGCTAATTGAGTGCGAAAAAAATATATGGAAGAAGTTTAATGTGGTAACCCTGATGACATCTCTTGAAAAGCATCAGTTTTATGGCCTTATGGATTTCCTCAGAATCAATTCGTGTGTTTATTTTTCTAGCATAAAGGCTCTTGAAGATAATCAGAGAACATTTTTGAAGAGACATTTGCCCTTACGGCAGACCCCCGTAGGGGCAAACGGTTGTTTGCCCTCCTCGTTAACCTGGTGCCAGCGATGAGGCCGCGATCGCTGGCACCAGGCGATGGGTTCAAATCTGCCACCACCAAACCCATCAACACCTGGCACAATGCGGCAGGCAGACCAGTTTGGTGGCGCAACTATTACGACCCCATCATTCGGAACGAGCGATCGCTCCAGCCCATGCGCCATTACATCATAAACAATCCGCTAACCTGGGCTGACGACCAACTGCATCCAGACAACCCATCCAAATGATGATTGCTATCTCAGCATTTACTGGGTCTGATGGGCAAAGCGAAGCATACCCATCAGACGGCTACGGCGCTGGATCAAGCGCTACCCCCGCATCTTCTCAGACCAAACCCTAGTGGGTAGACCCCACACGTAGATAAAGCCCTCGGCGGCCCGGTGGTCAAACTGGTCATCGGAGCTGTAGGTGGCCAGAGCCTCGCTGTACAGGGCCAGGTCAGAGCGGCGACCCACCACCCGGTTGGTGCCCTTAAACAGCTTCACCCGCACGGTGCCCGTCACCCGCTCCTGGGTCTGCTGAATGAAGGCATCGAGGGCCAGCTTCAGCGGGCTGTACCAGAGGCCGTTGTAGACTAGGCGGCTGTAGGTTTCTTCAATGCCGCGCTTGTACTGGGTGACGTCGGCGGTCAGGGTGAGGCTCTCCAGGTCGCGGTGGGCATCGATCAGCACCAGCAGGGCCGGGGCTTCGTAGATTTCCCGCGACTTGATGCCGACCAGGCGGTTTTCGATCATGTCGAGGCGGCCCACGCCGTGGCGACCGGCGATGTCGTTGAGCTGGGTGATCAGCTCCACCGGGCTCAGGGTCTGGCCGTTGAGGCTGGTGGGCAACCCCTGGGTAAAGCCAATCTCGATGTATTCGGGCTCGTTGGGGGTGTTTTCGATCGCCTGGGTGAGCAAATACACCTCTTCGAGGGGCTCGGTCATGGGGTCTTCGAGGGGCCCGGCCTCAACACTGCGGCCCAGCAGGTTGCGATCGATGCTGTAGGGGCTCGATTTTTTCACCGGGAATTCGAGGCCCATTTTTTCGCCGTAGGCAATGGTCTCTTCGCGGCCCATGCCCCACTCGCGGGCGGGGGCCAGCACCTTGAGGCTGGGGTTGAGGGCGGCGATCGCCACGTCAAAGCGCACCTGGTCGTTGCCCTTGCCGGTACAACCGTGGGCGACGGCGTCGGCCCCGTAGCGATCGGCGGCTTCCACTAGAGCCTTGGCGATCAGGGGGCGGGCCAGGGCGGTGGAGAGGGGGTAGCGGTTTTCGTACAGGGCGTTGGCCTGAATGGCTGGGAAGGCGTAGTCCGTAATAAACTCTTCGGTCAGGTCAGCCACCAGGGACTCTTTTACCCCAGCCGTCAGCGCCTTGAGGCGGATGGGCTCCAGCTCGTCGCCCTGGCCCAGATCGGCTGCCAGGGTAATCACTTCTTTTACACCCCACTCATTCATCAGGTAGGGGATACACACGGTGGTATCGACGCCACCGGAATAGGCTAGGACAACTTTCTCTGCGCGACCCATGGGTAACTTCCTGCTTTCCGTTAAAGAGCTCTACTGAACCGTCGTAGCTGACAACCGTCTCAACTGGACGACCCACCAGACCCTAGGCTGTCTCATTCTATAGAGAGCCGCCCAGACAATCTGGCCATGGCTATCTTATATGGTGTTGCCTGCCCTGCACTACGACGGTTTAGCAAGATCTGATGACATGGTGACTAGTGAGGCTCTGGGTGCTTCGATGGTCTAGTAGCAGGGCGCACACCGCGCTAGCTCGGGAATGCGGCCGCACGACTAACGCTGGCCCTGGTCCCCAAAGCCTGCTTAAACACCTGCGGTATGGGTTGAGGCGCGCTACCGTGCGCCAGTTGCGGAATCGGGGTGCGATCGCCTGAAGTCTAGGCTAAGAGGGTGTTGAAAATGTTGGAGAAAGTCAGAATTTATACAGCAACAGCGGGTCACAGGTCACTCGCTGTGATAGACCACGTCTCGGGGCATTTGCGGTAGCCCTAGGGCTCATAGCACCAGCCAATGCCCCTCTCCCCCCTCTCCTGCTCCCCTAGCCCTACTCCATGACTCCATCGCCTCCCTCTGCCGCCGCTGCCCTGCTCACCCGTCGCTACCGCAGCGATGCGCCCTTTGTAACCCTGCTGCGCCTCTACGAGCATGACTGGCCCAAACTGGCTCAGTCCTTCGGCTTTTACTTGCTCAAACACAGCCCCGAGTGGGTGCGGCCCCTGATCATCGCCAACGTCGTGGACATCGTCGCCCAGCCCGACCAGCATGACCTGCGCGAGCTGTGGCTCAACGGTGCCCTACTGGGGGTGATGATCGTGCAGAACCTGCCCACCCACTACCTGCACATTCGCGCCATGAGTGCCGCCACCCGGCAAATGGAGGTCAACCTGCGATCGGCCATGACCCAGCGGCTGCAGGAGCTGTCCATGGCCTTCCACTGGCAGCGCAGTACGGGGGTGTTGCAGGCCAAGCTGCTCCAGGATGTGCAAAAAATTGAGATGCTCACCAGCTACCTGTTTCAGCTGCTGCCCTCGGCGGTGCTGACGATCTTAATTGCCATTTTCATCACCGCCCGGCGGGCCCCCTGGTTTCTGCTGTTTTTTCTGGCGACGGTGCCCGCGGCGGTGCTGCTGATCTGGGGGCTGCGTAAGCCCATGCGCGATCGCAACCACGTCTTTCGCAAGCAGGTCGAAACCATGTCGGCCAACCTCAGCGAGGCCATCAAGCTGATCCCCGTCACCCGTGCCCACGGGGCCGAGGCCGAGGCCATGCGCCGCACCAACCAGCAGCTCGACGCGGTCAAGCAGGCGGGGATGCGGCTCGACACCATCAACGCCATCACCAACTCTTCTACTTGGGTGGTGCTGCGGTCATTCAATGCCCTGTGCCTGATCACCGCCGCTTGGCTGGCCTACGCAGGGCACCAGGGCATGACGGCGGGGGATGTGGTGCTGCTGTCGGGCTACTTCGACACCCTGACCCAGTCCACCGTGATGATTTTGACGGTCTTGCCCCAGATCTCTACCGGCTTTGAGGCGATTCGTTCGGTGGGGGAGGTGCTGGAGTGCCCCGACCTCGAGCAGAACCAGGGCAAACCGGCGATCGCCCAGGTTAAGGGCCACTTTCACTTCGACCAGGTGGGCTTTGACTACCCCCACCAAACCCACGCCGCCCTGGCCAACATTTCCCTCACCGTGCCCCAGGGCCAAACCATCGCCCTGGTCGGCCCCTCCGGTGCGGGCAAATCTACCCTGATCAACCTGGTGATCGGCTTTCTGCGCCCCACCCAGGGCACCCTCTACCTCGACGGCCAAGATATGAACGGCCTCGACCTGCGCACCTACCGCCGCTGGGTCTCCGTGGTCTCCCAAGACACCATCCTGTTTGAGGGCACCGTCCGCGAGAACGTTCTCTACGGCACCGATAGCCTGGACGAGAGCAAACTTCACCAGGCCCTGATTGACGCCAACGCCGACGAGTTTATCCAGCGCCTGCCCCAGGGCCTCGATACCCTGATCGGCGAAAACGGGGCCAAGCTCTCCGGCGGCCAGCGCCAGCGCCTGACCATTGCCCGGGCCCTGATCCGCGACCCCAGGGTGCTGATTTTAGACGAAGCCACCGCCTCCCTCGATACCGGCTCCGAAGCGCTGATCCAGTCTGCCCTCCACCGCCTGATGGTAGGCCGCACCACCTTTGTGGTGGCCCACCGGCTCTCCACCATTCGCCGGGCCGACCAAATTGTGGTGCTCAACCAGGGAAAGATTGTTGAGGTCGGCACCCACCCCGAACTGCTGGAGCTAGAGGGGCTCTACGCCAGCCTCCACGGCCTCCAGGTCTGAGCCCTACCCTTCGTCATGGTTTGCTGCCATGCTATGAACGTTGTCATTGACGCGGTTTCACCATGGGTTCTGCGCCTCTATCCTCTGACCTGTCTTTTCCCGGCCACCGCGCTGCTATTTTGGCGGCCCTTGAGCGACTCGTCGATATCGTGGCCCAGCTGCGCCACCCCGAAACCGGCTGCCCGTGGGATTTGGCCCAAACCCCCACCAGCCTGATTCCCTACGTGATCGAAGAGGCCTACGAGGTGGTCGATGCCATCCAGGGGGGGGAGACCGGGGCGATCGCCGAAGAACTGGGCGACCTGCTACTCCAGGTCGTGCTCCAGGCCCAGGTCGCCAGCGACGACGGCGACTTTGACCTGGCCACCGTCGCCACTGGCATCGCCGACAAGCTGATCCGCCGTCATCCTCATATTTTTGGCGATGCCGCTGGTAACGCCGTTCGGGCCACCCCCGAGGCCGTCAGCCAAACCTGGGACCGCATTAAGGCCGAGGAGAAAGGCATTCCCCACGAGCCCCACCGGCTGTCGCCCAAGCTGACCAAATATAGCCGCACCCTGCCCCCGCTGATGGCCGCCAGCAAAATCTCTGCCAAGGCCGCCAAAGCCGGGCTTGAGTGGGACACCATCGACGACCTGTGGGACAAATTTCGCGAAGAACTGGACGAATTTCGCCAGGCCCTCGCCCACGAGCCCCAGGAAAACCAGCAGGCGGAGCTGGGGGATCTCCTGTTTACCCTGGTCAACCTGGCCCGCTGGTACGACCTCGACCCCTCCGAGGCCCTCCAAAGCACCAACCGCCGCTTTATCCGCCGGTTTGAGCTGGTCGAGACCAAAGCCGATAAGCCCTTGAATGAGTACCCCATCGAGGCGCTAGAAGCGCTCTGGCAGCAGGCAAAGGCCCAGTTGGCTCAGCCCCAGGATTAAAATCCAAAATCTACCTAACTGGGTGCGTCAGGTTTATAGGCATCGTCAGGCCCCGCCCCCTGGCTACCGCCATCTTTGTTGATGCAGGCGGCATTCTCAGCATAGCGACACACCCGAGCGTAGAGCTTGGCACGGGTGCCCGGTGGCCCCGCCGAAAACAACACGCGATCGCCCCCCATAATGCCCACCAAAATTTTGACCCCGCACACCGGGCAGGTTTGAGGGTTAGAATCCGCCATCGCCATCACCCATAGACATCCTTCGAGGGGAGCAGGATGCCCAGACCCTCAGGAGTAAGCATCCTACTAGGTGGATCGGGCCACAAGACTTTGCAACTAAACGATAAATCTGGGGGGATCAATTTTGGGGGGATTAATTTTTGCAGATAAATTTTGAGGGATCAATCTGGTCAACCTGGGGGATATCCCAGCCCAGCCAACTGATCTCGCCAGGTTTGCACCAGGGGCTGGAGTTGCCCCGGCAGCCAGCGATCGTACTGGGGATAGACCGGTAAGCGGGGCTGGAGTTGCCAGCCCGCCGGGGCGATCGCCCCGGCCAAAGAATCTGGCGTCGGGTGGTCATAGTCGGGGTTGACCTCGTCCACTGGGCTCAGGCCGCCTAGATCCCTGGCCCCGGCCTCTAGACAGGTCAGCAGATCCTCCCGACCCACTAGGTTAGGCGGAATTTGAAGCGCAACATCGGCGGGGAGAAGTTCCTGGGCCAAACCGACCGCCCGAACCAAGGCCGCCGGATCAAGGGCCTGACCCGGTTGGGGCTGGCGCTGCCCTGGGCTGTGGGGCTGCAAAATGACCTCTTGAATATGGCCGTAGCGGGCTTGAAGGGTGGCGATCGCCCGCAGCGACTCCACCCAGTCGGCCTCGGTTTCCCCCAGACCCAGCAGCAGCCCGGTGGTAAAGGGAATACCCAACTCCCCCGCCCAGGTCAACTGCTGGAGGCGGACTTCAGGTCGCTTGCTGGGGGCATGGCGATGGACCGTGGCCAGGAGCTTGGGGGTCACCTGCTCCACCATCAGCCCCATGGACACATTCACCTGTCGCAGCTGCGCCATTTCGTCCCGACTGAGGGGGCCTGCGTTGGTGTGGGGCAGCAGCCCAGCCTCCAGGGCCAGCTCACATATTTGGTAAAGGTGACGAAACCAGTCGCCCCGGCGGCGGCTCTGGGGGGCCACCTCACCGCTGAGGACCAGCACTTCGCACACCCCCCGCTGGCGCAGGGTGGGAAGCAGACTCGCCACAGCGGACAAATCGACCCAGGGCGATCGCCCTGGGTCGGCCCGAAAATTGCAGTAGGTGCAGCGGTTAAAGCATTCGTAGGTGGGCACCAGGGTGTGGGCGTGGCTGTAGGTCACCACCCGCCGTCCGACATCCTGGCTGAAAGCATGGCTGGCCCGATCCACAGCGCTGGTTGGTGACCTACCCATAGTGTTGACCTTTCAATGATCCAACCCCATAGGGGCAGCCCCACGTGTCTTCCCTAACCTCGGCATCGAGCCTGCTGCCCAACGCAAATTTCCCCACGGTGGAGATTGGGGCGAACACCTCGGTTCGCCCCTAGGGATTGGAGATCGGCGTGGTCACCACGTCCACTGGAAAGCCTGCAGCCTTCCAGGCGGCCACACCGCCACGCACCGTAGCCACCTGGGAAAAACCGGCCCCGCGCAGATGCTCGGCAGCGATGGCGGATTCATCGTCGGTGTGGCTATAGAGGTAGAGATCGCGATTCACTTCAAAGCACTTGGCCGCCGTAGACAGCAGCTCGTCCAGGGGAATGGAGATCGCACCGGTAATGTGACTCTGGTTAAACTCGGTGCGATCGCGCACGTCAATAATGGTGAGCGCTGGTTCGCCCCAGTCTAAACGCTCTTTGAGGTCATAGACACGGGAATCGGGGCGCAGGGGCGAAGGCTTCGGAAACAGGCCAAACAAAAGGCTCATGGTGAGGAGGTTAAGAGAACAACGTGCCCCTGCAATGTAACAAACCTTAATTGGTCGTGCAAACTTTTGTTAAAGAAAGTGGACAATGTGCTACACATTTTCGTCTTTTTTAATTGAAAAAGATCAATTGATTGACTAGCGTAAATTTTGGCTGTGGCCCCGGACGATCGCACCTAGGTCAAGGGCCGATGTCACTCGCAGGCCTTCGCAGTACCATTGATCTAGTTTTAGAGGCTAGCCCCATTACACCCGCCCCTTCTTCTAGCCCCAGCGGTAGCCCTATCCAGGCCTTGCCGGGGGACGTGGTTCACAGCATTGCCGCTGGGGAGGTGATCGACTCCCTGGCAGCGGTGGTGCGCGAGCTGATCGAAAACGCCCTAGATGCCCAGGCCACCCACATTACCGTGGCCCTTTGGCCCGAGCAGGGACGGGTGCAGGTGGCCGATAATGGCTTAGCCATGGCCCTTGAGGATCTGCATCGGGCCGCTGTACCCCACAGCACCAGCAAAATCCGTACCCAGGCGGATCTATGGCGGATCACCAGTTTGGGGTTTCGCGGCGAGGCCCTGCACAGCCTGGCCCAGGTGGCTCAGTTGGAGATTTGCAGCCGCCCCCCCGGCGATACATCGGGCTGGCGGGTCACCTACTCCCACCAGGGGGAGCCCAGGGAAACCGCCCCGGTGGCAGTGGCCCCAGGCACGGTGGCGACGGTGTCCGACCTGTTTGGCGATTGGCCGGCCCGGCGGCAGCGCCTGCCTGCGATCGCCCGCCAGTTGCACCAGGTGCAGTGGGTGATCTATCACTGCGCCCTCGCCCATCCCACTGTGACTTGGACCGCGCAGCTCAGCGATCGCCCCTGGCTGGCCCTCACCCCCAGCCCCACCGCGCGGGGGCTGGTACCCCAGATGGTGCGGGCCATTCCCGCCGCCGACCTCCAGGAGGGCTGGCAGCCTGCCCCCTGGGCCGAGGGAAATGATAGCGCCGGTCTCTACGGCCTAGTGGGTCTGCCCGATCGCTGCCATCGCCCCCGCGCTGACTGGGTCAAGGTGCTGGTCAACGGTCGGCTGGTGCTAGTACCGGAACTAGAGCAGAGTCTGCTCCAGGCCTTTCGCCATACCCTCCCCCGCCACCGCTACCCCCTGGCCGTGGTGCATTTGACAGTGCCCCCGCACCACATTGACTGGAATCGTCGCCCCGACAAAAGCACACTGTACCTGCATCAGCTCGACCAGTGGGCCGCCCTGGGCCAGAGCCACCTGGAGGCGTTGCTGGGCCAGGCCGCCGCTCGGCCCGAGGCTAACCAACAGCAGCGGGTCACCCAATTGCTGAAGACGGCGGAACCCGCCAGTGGGTCATACCCTGGGTATGGCCCTGACTTGTCCGACCGGCTGCCCTACCGCGATCGCCTCGGTCGCCTGCGGGCGATCGCCCAGGTTCACGACCGCTATATCTTGGCCGAGCAACCCGACGGGCTGTGCTTAATCGAGCAGCACATCGCCCATGAGCGGGTGCTCTACGAGCGCCTGCAAGACCGGTGGCACCTAGTGCCCCTGACAACGCCAGTGGTGCTCGAGGGGCTGAGCGGCCCCCAACTAGAGCAATGTCAGCGTCTGGGACTGCAGCCAGAGGAGTTTGGCCCCCACCGGTGGGCGATCCGCCAGGTGCCAGAACCGCTGGGCGATCGCGATGACCTGCCCGACGCGCTGCTAGAACTCAGCCTGGGGGGTAACCTCGATACGGCCCAGGTGGCCATTGCCTGCCGCACCGCGATCCGCAACGGCACCCGGCTAGACTTGGCCACCCTGCAAACCCTGCTCGATGATTGGCAGCAGACCCGCCATCCGCGCACCTGCCCCCATGGTCGACCGATCTGTCTCACCCTGAGCGAAACGAGTCTAGCCCGCTTCTTTCGGCGCAGCTGGGTGGTTGGCAAAAGCCACGGTATTTAGGATAATCCCCTAGAGCACCGGTACAGTATGGCTAAAAACCCGGTTTCTTCGTCGCTGCGCTAAGGATATGACTTGCATTCTGGCCAAGAAACCGGGTTTCTGTACCAACATTCTAGACCCGTACAAAATTGGCGGGGTCCTGGTCCCGGCGGTGGCGGGTGGGCAGCGGCTCAGGCTGGGCCTCGCCCACCAGGGCGGCGGTCGCTTCCAGGGCGGTGCGCAGGCGCTTGGCGGCGTAGCTCGACATGTCGCGGGGCACACTGATGCGATCGCGCAGGTAGCGCAGCCCCAGGTCAGACCCCGCTGGCGGTACGCAGGCCTCTCCGGTGATCAGGTAGGTTAGGGCACAGCGCAGGGCCGGGTCCATAATTTCCTTGGCCGTCGGGTTGACCCGCAGAATATTATCTCGGTGCTTCAGCATGCGGGCTAAGGCCTCAGCCCGGGAGGTTTCGGGCTCTGGGTAGGCCACGTCGGGGAGGCCAAACCAGGGGCCGAAGTCCACCTGGGCCTGGTGGCGACGGGTTTGGGGCAGGTCATTTTCGTAGCAGCCCCCCATCTGGGGGGGCAGGTCATGGACGTGGGTGTGAAAGTCGCTCTGGGTGCCGCGATAGGTGGGGCGGCTTTCTAGGCCGTCGAACCAGGCCCCCAGGCCAGGATTGTCTGTCCGCAGGGAGTAGCCCTTGTAGTAGTAAAGGCTGGCGTGCATGCGTTCGACGTAGGGGACAAACACCACGTCGGCGGTGCTGAACTCCGGCAAAAAGAACGGGCCGGGGGTACTGGCCAGGGCCTGCTCTACCCGTTGAACCACCCCAATAAATTGCTCTCCCGCCCGCTGATCGGCGGCCTGGGACCGCACCGGCTGGCAGAGCCACAGACACCAGGCGCGAAACAGCAGGCGCTCGAGCTGGCGCAGGAGCACCACGGCGGGGTCTTGCATGCCCCAAACCAGGGGGCCAAAGGCCCGCTCCAGGGCCAGCAGAATGTCATCGCTCTCGGTGATCATCGTCCCGTCAAGGGCCAAGGCGGGCAGCATGCCCGAGGGCACCCGCTGGCGATACCACGCCTCTTTCTCGCCGTAGCAAAACATGGTGACCTTTTCGATCCGGTAGGGCACTTGCTTTTCTTCGAGCCACAGCCACACCTTTTGGCAGTAGGGGCACCAGGCGTGGTGGTCGCGGTAAAGGGTCACCCGCACCGCCGACTCGGGCTGGCCAAACAAACGCAGCCGGGATTGAGCATGGGTAGGGCCATTAATCGGCTCAACCGAAAAATCGGCCAAGGCTTCTAGGGCCGACCAGCTCAGGGGAAGGGTAGTCATAGGGGCAAATCAGCGCGGCGAAGAAAGGAGCACAGAGAACCGGATCACCGCCCAGGTCTGACGCTCAGGCTTTGTTGTTTTCGATCGCCCAGCGAGCCAGCTCAGTGCGGTTGTTCAGACCCGTCTTACCCAGCATATTACTGACATGGCTCTCGATGGTGCGCTGGCTCACCTGAAGCTCGTTGGCAATCTCGCGGTTGGCCATACCCCGAGCCACAAACAGCACCACCCGCAGCTCCGTGGGGGTGAGTTCGACATCAAAGGGCACCTGAATCGCCGGGCTACCGCTGCCCTTGATCTGCTGATTAATCAGCCGCGACGCCTGCTTCAAAGACGACTCCACCTGAGCCACCAGTTCCTCAGGCTCAAAGGGCTTCACCATGTACACATCGGCCCCGGTGTTTAACCCCTTGACCCGATCCTGGCTCTGACCCTTGGCGGAGAGAAACAAAATCGGAATCCACTCCGTAGAGGGATTTTCCCGCACCTGACGGACAAAGGCGTGTCCGTCCATCTCAGGCATCATCACGTCGCAGATGATCATGTCTGGAATAATGGTATCCAAGGCTTCAAGGGCTTCTCGGCCATTGCCCGCCGTCTTGACCTCGTAGCCCCGAAACTCAAGATAATCTTTGACCAGCAAGATTAAGTTGGGGTCGTCGTCAATCAGCAGCAGCTGCTTTTGGTTACCTGGGGTTGAATCCTTCATGATTTGACAATCACTGCAATTGGCTTATCGTCTGACTGAATGTCTGGCCTAACATTTAAAGTATGCCCATGGGAACTCAGTTCACTCCCATGGGGCACATCGGTAAGCATAACCTCGAATCTGCGCCAGCTTCTGGGTCAAACCGCTCTACTGCTGATGATACTGCAACATATCGATTTCAGGGCGTGAACTGGTTTCTGTGCCCCAGTGCTGTGGGCCAGATGGCGGCGGCAGCTCTAGATACGGTCATCTAGATACCGTTACAGAAGGTCGGCTGCCACGGTATTTACTAACGACAGCCGACCTACATGGGCAACAGCACAGCATCAATAACGTGAATAACGCCGTTGCTGGCCTCGATATCGGCACCCACCACGTTGGCTTGGTTAATGGTGATGGTTTTGTCACCCACCACCACCGTGATGGGTTCCCCCTCCACGGTTTCCACTTCCCCGGACACTAGGTCGGCAGAGCGCACTTCTCCGTCTACGACGTGGTAGGTCAAAAGCTGGGTGAGTTGGTCACGGTTTTCGGGCAGGAGTAGGGCCTCTACGGTACCTTCGGGCAGGGCCGCGAAGGCGTCATCGGTGGGGGCAAACACAGTAATCGATAGGTCGTCGTTGCTGAGGGTTTCGGTCAGTCCAGCGGCCTCAATGGCGGCGGCTAGGGTTTCAAAGTCTTCACCGCTGGCGGCAATATCAGCGATGGACATGTCAGCCTGGGCCTGGGCCGGTGCGGCAGGCTCAGCTTGGGCTTCGACAGGTGCGGCTGGCTCCGTTTGGGCTTGGGCCGGTGCGAGTTGCTCAGCCTGGGCCGGTTGGGTCTCAGAGATGGCCTGCTGAGGAAATGAGGCGATCGCGGCGGGGGCCGCACCTAGCAGCAGTACACCCAGGGCGATGCGAAGAGTATTCGGAGTCATTCCAGTTACGTCCTAACAAATGTTTCAGTTTGCCTAGGGAAGTCAGGTTACATAACTTCACTAGACTTGATGAGTTGTAGCATCCCAGTCTAGGCGGGCTATCTACCCAGGGGTAGAGTTTGGTTGTTCCCCAAAAGGGCGCTAATCCCCGATCGCACCCCAATTAGCCCCCCTGAAATCAGGGTGAGTGAGGGCTGGAAACACCTGAGGGGGATGGCCTTTTCAGCGATCGCCCCTGAGATGAGCAGCAGCTGAGAGCAGAGGCCTGGAGGAGCCCCCTGTGACTAGGGTTGCACCCCCGCCAGTCGGGGACAGGATTGGGCAGTCAGAGGCGCGGGCGGGGTTTCTTCCATCCAAAGAATTGTAAGGACGAAGAAAATACCCCATATTTTTCATTAAACTGTAACTATAGCTACAGTTTGGAAAGAGATTATGGAATCCAAGAATTCTAACCAGCGTCGTCAGGTGATTGGAGAACTGCGCCATCAGCTGCGGTTTGCCCAGCCCGAAGAGCGCGATCGCATTCGCCAAGAGCTCAACTTTTGGGAAATGCGGGGCCGCTAACCACGGGACAGCGGGGGCAGCAGCAGTGTGACAAAAAAGTACACCAGTGCCCCTGTAAATACATAGCTGTCGGTGCGGTCTAAAATGCCGCCATGGCCAGGGATGAGGGCTCCAGAGTCTTTGACCCCGGCATCTCGTTTCATGAGGGATTCGGTCAGGTCGCCCAGCAGGCTGGAGGTTCCTACCATGAGGCCTAGGGCGGCCCCGGTCAGGGGCCAGAGGGGCCATTGCAGCCAGTAGCTGCCAACCAGGGCGACCACCATACTGCCGAACATGCCAAACACAGCCCCTTCTACGGTTTTCTTGGGGCTTATGTTAGATAGTGGTGTGCGGCCAATGATTTTTCCAGCGGTGTAGGCCCCAATGTCGGCGGCCCAAATGCAGGCAAAGGCCAGCAGGGTAACCACCAAGCCGTAGGGCAGATCCACTAGGGCGGGGGGCCAGGTTTGGGGCCAGTAGCCGCCCAGGGGTAGGGTGGCCATGCCGGTATCCCCCAGATCGCGCAGGCGGATCCAAAAGCTGGGTAGGTAGCCCCCGTAGAACAGACC
>Ga0169931_10002675_pt1 | contig 28821 bp, 21 predicted proteins | sample Kivu_15m_20L_FD_129675 | JGI IMG/M metagenome (GOLD analysis project Ga0169931, IMG submission 129675) | Freshwater microbial communities from Lake Kivu, Western Province, Rwanda to study Microbial Dark Matter (Phase II) - Kivu_15m_20L... | ecosystem: Environmental > Aquatic > Freshwater > Lake...
CGTTCCAGCGGCGAAAGCCGGCCAAGGCCTGGGCGGCCGCCCGTTCGGAGTCGGGCCAAGGCAGCACCTCGGCCGAGAGGAACCCAGCGTACCCGATTTCGCGCAGCGCAGCGATCGCCGACGCGAAGTCGAAGTGGCCGAATCCTGCCGCACGCCGGTTGGAATCGGCGAAATGGACGTGCCCCACCCACTCGCCGGCGGCGCGGAGCGCGGCGGCGGGGTCGCTCTCCTCGATGTTCATGTGGAACAAATCGGCCAGCACCCGCACTCCGTGCGAAGCGAGCGGCTGCAGGAAGGCCTGGGTTTCTCCGAGCGTCTGGAGCAGATCGGTCTCGTAGCGGTTGAGCGGTTCGACCAGCAGGCAGACGCCGTGGGTGCGGGCATGTTCGCCGAGTTCGGCCAGGGCCTCGGCGAGCCGTGCCAGGGCCTCGCCGCGCGCCTGGCGAGGGCCGGCCTGTCCCTGCATCGACCCCACGACGGCCGGGGCTCCGAACTCCGCCCCGCGCTCAATCATCCCCCGCACGAACTCCCTGGCCGCTTGCCGCCGCGAGAGATCGGGGTCGGTGAGCGTGAGGCCGTGCAGCAGTTTGCCGGCTCCGGTGCCGACGGCCGCCAGCGTCAGGCCGTGGGCGGCCAGCAGAGCGTGCACCTGCTGCCGCGCGAGCGCTTCGGGCCCCGGAGCGAAGATTTCGATCGCATCGAAGCCCAATCCGGCCGCGTGGGCGCACGCCTGCGGCAGCGCATCCCAGTAGACGAACGGTCCGCCGCGAGCTTGTTCGACGAGACTGACGGTGACGGCGGAACGCACGCCGGACTCCTTGTTCAGGGAAGTTCGATGACCGCCTTGATCACGCCCGTCTCGGGCCGCGCGAAGGCGGGGAAACGCTCGGGAGCGGCGGCGAACGGAGTGCGGTGGGTAATCCACGGACCGACGTCGATCGCGCCGCGTTCGATCAGCTCGATGATCCGGGGAAAATCGCCTGGCGCCGCGTTGCGGGAGGCCTTCAGGGCGATCTCCGGCTTGTGCAAGGCCGGATGGGGGAACGTGATTTCCCCCGTGGTGATGCCGACGTAGACGAGCGTCCCCCCGTGAGCCACGTACCGCAGCGCGGCGGACATCGACGCGCTGCTGCCCGTCGCGTCGGTGACCAGCTCGTAGCGGTCGCCGCCGGTAATCTGCAGCACGCGGTCCAGGTCGACTGCCTCCTGGCCGACCTGCACCGCGTGCGCGACGCCGTAACGTTGCCGGCAGAATTCCAGCCGCTCCGCCGACAAATCCATGAGCGTGACGACGGCTCCCGACAGCCGCGTGAATTCCAGCACGGCCATGCCGATCGGTCCGGCCCCGATGATCAGCACGTGCGCTCCCTCGCGGGGATCGCCGCGATCCGTCGCGTGGCAGCCGATGGCCAGCGTCTCCACGAGCGCCAGCTGCTCGTACGACAGGCTGCGGGCCGGGTGCAGCTTGTCGGCGCGAATCACGAACCGCTCGCACAGCCCGCCGTCGACCATCACGCCGATGACTTCCAGCCGTTCGCAGCAGTTGCCTCGCCCGCGGCGGCAGGCGAAGCACGTGCCGCAGTTGAGGTACGGCTCCACGCTGCACCGGTCGCCGGGGACGACGTTGGCGACGCCGGGCCCGGCGGCGAGCACCTCCACCCCGAGTTCGTGGCCCGGAATCCGCGGGTAGCTGAAGAACGGCATTTTGCCGAGATAGCCGCTGACGTCGGTGCCGCACACGCCCATGCGTCGGGTGCGCACGAGCGCCTGACCCGGCCCGGGCGGGGGCGGTTCGGGAATCTCGACGTGCTCGACGAGCTGGGGACGCGTGAAACGAATGGCTTGCATCGGGGCGCCTCGGCAGGTGCGTCGCCGTCCAGCAGAGCGGTTGAGCGGAGCAGTTGAGCGGAGCAGTTGAGCGGAGCAGTTGAGCGGAGCAGTTGAGCGGCCGGCAGCCCGCCGGCGCGACCGGCCGCCGCGCGGTGCGCGCTCAAGCGAACCGCGGCAGCGGGTCGTCGTTGTTTTCCGGGAGTCCTTCGACATGCGTCCAATTGCGGACGGGCGCGAGAATCCGCTCCACCTCCGCCAGCAGCTGCCGGTCCAGCGGTTGCTCGGCCCAGGCCGCCCACTGGCGGATCCGGCCCGGATCGGCCGACCCGGCCACGCAGGTGGCGAAGGCCGGATTGGCGAGGGCGAACTGCAAGGCGAGCTGGGCGATATCGACGCCGCGCGCCGCACAGCAGGCCGCCGCGGCCTGCGCGGCGCGCCGCACTTCCGCGGTCGCCTTGTGCCAGGGGGGCAGCGGAGCCTGCGTCAGCAGCCGGGCCGCGAAAGGGGCCGCGTTGATCATGCCGACGCCGCGGGCGGCGCACAACGGCGCGAGGCTCAACGCCATGTCGTTCTGCAGCGTGTAGTGGTTGTACGTGAGCAGCACGTCGATGTCGGCCCGCTCCAGGACGTAGCGGAACATCTTCATCGGATAGCCGCTGACGCCGATGAACCGCACCTTGCCCTTGGCCACTTCCTTGCGGAGCGCCGGCAACGTCTCTTCGACGATCGGCGCCATGTCGACGAACTCCAGATCGTGGCACAGCACGACGTCGAGATAGTCGACCCGCATCCGCTCCAGAGAAACGTCGACGCTCTCGACCACGCGCCGCGCGCTGAAGTCGAAATGCCGAGGCGCGTACCGACCGAGCTTGGTGCCCAGGTAGTAGGACTCGCGAGGGAACTCGGGGAGCACCTGGCCCAACAGCACTTCGCTCATGCCGCGGCCGTAGTAGGGCGACGTGTCGATGAAATTCATCCCCACGTCGAGCGCCGCGCGGACGCTTTCCAGCGCTTCGTCCAGGGCGACGCGGCGGAATTCCTGCCCCAGCGAGGAGGCCCCGAAAGAAAGTCGGGTCAGCTCGAGACCCGTCCTGCCCAGCGGTCGTGTTTCCATCCCGATGGCGTCCTCGCCGTAGTCACCCGCGCCCCGCTGCCCGCACGCCGGCGGGGGAGCCGCCGCGACGTACGGCGCGCGGAACTCCCGCGCCTCGCCAACTCGCCAACTCGCCAACTCGCCAGCCCGGCTCCCTGGGCCGCGCGTTCGGGGGGCCGCCGACCGCCGGTAGCGTAGCACGCCCCCGCCGCCGCGCAAACCGCGGAGCGGCCCCGCGCCCGCCGCCCCGCGCCGAACGCCCGCCGCCGGATCTCCCCTCCGCGGCGCGCCCCGCCAACTTGCCGGGTCCGCCCCCGCTGCGCCGCGCGGGGCCGCGGCGGGCCGCGCGGCTGGGAGTCCTTGCGCGGCGCACGAACCCGCGTCGCCGCTCCTCGCCGACGACGTCGTCGCGGGCGCCAGGCGAGCGGCGGCGCATCGACATCGCACGGATCAAGGGGCCGACGCCGGCTCGTCCGGGTCGTCCTCGTTCGTGTCCATCAGCAGCAGCGCGTCGCATGCCTCCTCGTAGGTGGCGTAAGGCCCGGCGTCGACGAGCACGCCCCCCTCCCGGGCAGCCGCCTCCTCGGCCTGTTCTTCCGCACCGAGCGCCACGACCGTCAGCCCGTCTGCGAGTTCCATGATCGCGAACTGGTTCATGATCGCCTCCTCCCGGACGGCTGGCCGGACGATGTCTTCTTCCCGGCGCGACGCCCCCTCGGCGTGCCCGCCTCGCAGGCGGCCGGCCTGCGTAGAATGGAAGCAGCAGCGCGAGGGCCGCGACCGCCGACGACCAGCGCGAGCGGCCGGCTGACCGTCTCTGTTACCATTCTACGCCCTCCGCAACGCGAGGCAGCGATGCACCGATCGCCTGGCGACCGCGAGCCGGCCAACGGCCGGCTGCTCGCCGCGAGACGCGGGGAGCGGCAGGACATGGTGCGGCGACAGATCGCCGCTCGGGGGGTCCGCGACGCCCGCGTGCTCGAGGCGATGGGGGCGGTTCCGCGCGAATTGTTCGTCGACCCCGCCTGGGCCGACGAGGCGTACGCCGACCGCGCGTTGCCCATCGGCCGCGGCCAGACGATTTCGCAGCCCTACACCGTGGCCTTCATGATGGCCGCGCTGGAGTTGACGGGAACCGAGCGGGTGCTCGAGGTGGGAGCCGGTTCGGGCTACGCGGCCGCCGTGCTCGCGCACCTCGCCCGTTCGGTGTGCGCCGTGGAACGCATCGCGGCCCTGGCGGAGGAGGCGCGGCTCCGCCTCGTGCAGCTGGGCTGCACGAACGTCGAGCTGGCGTTCGGCGACGGCGGCGAAGGATGGCCGCAGCGGGCGCCGTTCGACGCGATCCTGGTCAGCGCCGCGACCGACCGCGTGCCGCCGGCCCTCCGCGAGCAGTTGGCCGACGGGGGGCGGCTGGTGCTGCCGCTGGGCCGTGCCGGGTGGCAGGAAATGACGCGGCTCACGAAACTCGGGCGCAATTGGTCGTGCGAGTCGCTGGGCGCCTTCGGCTTCGTGCCGCTCCGCAGCGGCGTCGACGGCAGTCGCGAAGAAGACGCGGCGCGGCGCTGAGCGGCGGCCCGCCGGCCCCGCGGGGACCCGTCGGCGTGCCGACGCCTCCGGCTTCTTGACGACGGCGCGGTCCAGGAGCCCGTCCGCCGCTCCTCACGGAGGAAAAAGCCGGAGGCGCACGACGAGCAGCGGCTCATCAGCCGCGCCGACGTCCATCAGACGACTTGTTCCCAGCGGCCGCTGGCCGCAGCGCGGAACACCGCGTCGATCGCCCGCATGTTCGCCACCGCGTCCTCGAAGGAAGTCGGCGTCGGCCCCCCCTCGAGCACGGCCTGCGCGAACAGCTCTCCCTGCACCGTGTACTGGTCGGTCACCGGCAAGTCGATCGTCTCCGGCGGGCCGGCGCCGCACCGCCAGATGCGGCAAGGCCGGTCGGGAGGAGCGTTGAAAGGGATCTCGATCTCGACCCGCTGGGCCGTGCCGAACGCGTGCACCCGCTGGTACGGAACCATTTGGGTCGAACAGGTGAAAATCGACGTGCCATGGCCGAAATCGAGGATCGCCGAAGCCAGGCGGTCGACTCCGAACTGCTCGTCGAACTCGAGCGTCGCCGCCGCCCGCCGCGGTTCCGCCTCGAACAGGAACCGCGATAGCGAGATCGGGTAGCACCCGATGTCCATCAATCCCCCGCCGCCCCAGTCCTTCACGTTGCGAATGTTGTCGTCCGGCAGACGGGAATACGAAAACACGGTGCTGATGGCCCGCAACGCGCCGAAATCGGCCGACCGGACGATGTCCTTCGCCCGCTGCCACTGGGGATGGAAGCGGTACATGAAGGCTTCCATCAATTTCAGCTCGGGATGGCGGCGACCGGCCGCCGCCAGCTGCTCGGCTTCGGCGGCCGAAAGCGCGATCGGCTTTTCGCACAGCACGTGCTTGCCGGCCTCCAGCGCCCGGAGCGAAAGGGGCACGTGCAAATGGTTCGGCAGCGGGTTGTACACCGCGTCGATTTCGGGATCGGCCAGCAGCTCGTCGTAGGAGCCGTACGCCCGGGGAATGTTCAGCGCCGCGGCAGCCTCCCGGGCCTGCTGCAGGTCGCGCGAAGCGATCGCCCGGATCTCGCAATGGGCCGCCCGCTGCATCGCCGGAATGACCTTCGCCACGCCGATCTTGGCGGTGCTCAGGATGCCCCACCGAACTTTCGCCATGTCGCGTCCCTCCGCGTCTCCAGGCTCCTCGTGCCGACGAGCCGTGATTGTGGACGATCGGCGACGCGGCGGAAAGCCGCCGGCGGTGTTTCCGGCGAAGGACCGCGGGCCGCGCCGCCGGGGCCGAGGGGCCTCACGCCCCCAGACAGCCGGCGATCTCCAGGCCGCTGAGAAAAGCCCCCTCGACGCGCGGGCCGCCGCACCAGTCGCCGCACGCTCCAAGTTGCAGCTGCGGATCCCACAGCCGTCGCTCCGGCAGCGGCTCGCTGGGAAGCGCAAACCGCCAACGATGCACCGCCACGTGCGTCAGCGTCGGCAGGCGCAACCCCGTCGCCTCGCTCCACGCCTCCAGCAGCAGCGTCTCGACCGTCGCGGCATCGGCCTCGAGGTGCTCCCGCGACCACTGCGGGCAGGCGTGCAGCACCCAGGTCTCCTGCTGCGTCGGGCGCCCCGGCTTGCTGCTGTTGCGGGCGATCCACGCCAGCGGATTGCCGTGGACGAAAGCCCCGTCCCAAGGCGCCTCCAGCGGCCTGTCGAGCGCCGCCATGACCGCCCAGCAGGGCGCGGTGACCGCCGCCCGCGCCCGCTCCGCCAGTCGGGGAGCGATTTCGCCCAGGAGCTCCGCCGTCTGCGGGGCCGGCGGCGAACAGATCACGGCGTCGTAGCTGCCGAGCAGCTCGCCCTGCTCGCCGCGCAATTCCCACAGGTTCCCCGCACGGTCGATCCGGGCCACCCGCGCCTGCCGGCGCAGCTCGACGCCCTCCGCCAGATTCCTGGCGAGCGCATTCATGCCCGGGACCCCGACCCAGCGGGCGACGCGCGACGATTCATCGAGCACGGCGCCCTGTTGCAGGACGACGATTCTTCCCGTCCAGGGGGCCGCCGCGCCGACTTGCCGCCACCGGTCGACCTGGGCGGCGAATTGGGGATCGCGCACGGTGAAGTACTGCGCCCCATGGTCGAAGCGAAGTTCGTCCAGGGCTCGTCGCTCGGCCGAGCGCCCGCCGGCCCCGCGACTTTTTTCCCACAACACGACGCGAGCGCCGGCCGCCTGCAAGGCCCGTGCGGCCGCCGTGCCGCTGATCCCCGCGCCGATCACGGCGATCGATCCCGAAAGCATCGCCTTGGAATGCATCACGACGGCAGTTCTCCTTGCTTCCGCTCAGCGCTGGCAGGCGGGACAGGCGAAGGCCTTCCGCGCACCGATGATCGACTCCTCAATCGGACCCGAGCAGCGCACGCACGCCGCTTTCTTGTAGACCAGCAGCCGCTCCTGCCGCGCCATCCGGCTGCGCGGCTTGCCCACCACGGCCGGGTCGGCCACGATGATCCGGTTGTACCGCACGCCGATCTGCAGCAATTCGCACAACGTTCGCCACAGCAGGTCGAATTCGCTCCGCAGCAGGTCTTGGCCGCGGCGCAAGGGCGAAATGCCGGTCAGGAACAGCGCCTCGCTGCGGTAAATGTTGCCCACGCCCGCCAGCACCGCCTGGTTGAGCAGCAGCGCGCCCAACGGCGCGCGGCTCCGCCGCAGGCGCTCCCACACGCGCTGCGGGTCGGCGTCGCTCCGCAACGGGTCCGGACCGAGACGCTCCGCGAGCGACCGCCACTGGTCGGACGTGAACAACTCGCAGGCGTTGGGCCCCACCAGGTCGAAACCGCGCTCCGGCCCCAGTACGCGGAGCCGCACCTGCCCCCGCGGGTCGGGAAACGGCGCCGCAACCCGGCGAAACTTGCCGTACAGGCCGAGGTGGACATGGAGCCACACGTCGCCTTCCCAACGGTAGCCCAAATGCTTTCCATGCGCCTCGACCGCGACCAGCGAGCGGCGGCCCAGCCGACGGCACTCGCCCGCGAACCGCCCCTGCGGAGAAGAAGCCCGCAGCGGAGGTCCCACCAGATCACGCCGGTGGTCGCGAGCAATTCGATGGATCGTATGGCCTTCCGGCATCGGCAGGACTCACCTTCGCGGAAGGGAACTCGCGGGTCGCTCCTCGCGTCTCCGACCTCGGCAGGCGCGACTGCAGTACTTGACCTCCGTCCAGCAACGCGCCCACTTGCGACGCCACGAGAAAGATCGCCCGCAGGTCACGCAGATTTTGCTCGGCCGCATCGCGCCACTCCCCTGGCCGTCGTCTTATACGCCCTCGGGCAAATCCCGACGGCGGATGCTCCCAACCCGCCGCGCCGCACGAAGCCGCGAAGCACGAACCGAGGAGGAACCCCGCGCCCGGGCCGGCGGTGATCGAAGGGCCCCGTTTGTCGGTTCGCTCTCGCGGGAGATGCCTCGATGCCTCCCGCCGACCCCTGCCGTTGACCCCTCGAACCGCAAAACCCTCGCCTCGCGCCACACTCGGAGATCTCTCGATGAGCAGCACGCCGCCCCTCGCTGGCGAACCGCCCGCCTACCTGCTGTTCGGAGCCTCGGGAGGCATCGGCCAAGCCACCGCACGCCGCCTCGCCGCCGCCGGAGCCCGCGTCGCCTTGGCCTCGCGGGCCAGCGACCGTCTCGATGCCTTGGCCGCCGAATTGGGCGCCCCGGCCTATCCCCTCGACGCCGCCGACTTCGACGCCGTCGAGGCCTGTGCGGCCGGCGTCCGAGAAGCCTTCGGCAGGCTGGACGGCATCGCCAACTGCGTCGGCTCGCTGCTGCTCAAGCCGGCCCATCTGACGAAATCCGACGAGTGGCAGCAGACCCTGGCCGCCAACCTGACCTCCGCCTTCGCGGTCGTGCGAGGAGCAGCAAAAACCATGCCCGAGGGGGGGGCGGTCGTCCTGATGTCGTCGGCCGCCGGGCGGATTGGGCTGGCCAACCACGAGGCGATCGCCGCCGCCAAGGCGGGGGTCATCGGGTTGGCAAAAGCCGCCGCGGCGACCTATGCTCGCCGAGGGCTGCGCGTCAACGTGGTCGCCCCCGGCCTGGTCAAAACCCCGCTCACGCAGCGAATTTGGGAGAGCGAGCGCGCCGCTGCGGCGTCGGTCGCCCTGCATCCGCTCGGGAAGCTGGGAGAACCGGCCGACATCGCTTCGCTGATCGCCTGGCTGCTCAACCCGGAGAATCGCTGGATCACCGGCGAGGTGATTTCCGTCGACGGGGGGCTGTCGACCGCCAAATGAGCCCCCGGCGGAACGCCTCGGGGCCGCGACGGCTCGAGCGGCTCGGCGTGCCGCCGCCGCGACCATCCGAGAAACCGGCACGTTACAACCCTCCGGATGCTGCGGTTGCGCTTGGGAACGAGCCTCTTCCGGCACCGTCTCTCGAAGGTCCTTGCCATGCCTCGCACGAAAAACGTCGCTCCTCCCGACTGGGCGGGACCCGTCCTCTGGGCTGCTGCGGCCTACAACCTGCTGTGGGGCGCCGCCGTCATTTTGGCGCCGAACCTGTGGTTCCAGATTGCCGGGATGGAACTCCCCAGATATCCGGAGATCTGGCAGTGCGTGGGGATGATCGTCGGGGTCTACGGGGTCGGCTACGCGATTGCGGCGCGGGACCCGTTCCGCCATTGGCCGATGGTCCTGGTGGGTCTCCTGGGCAAAGTGCTAGGACCGATCGGGTTTTTGTCGGCCGTGCTGCGGGGAGCCCTCCCCTGGAGTTGGGGCTTAATGATCCTAACCAACGATTTGATCTGGTGGGTTCCGTTTGGAATCGTGCTCTACAAAGCGTTCAGGTTCCACAACGACACGGCCAAAGCAAGCGCGGCCCCAAGCTTCGCGGAAGCGATGCGGCAATTCCGCAGCCACCGCGGCGCGACGCTGGCGGAACTTTCCAGCGAACGTCCGACACTGGTCGTTTTTCTGCGTCACTCGGGATGCACGTTCTGTCGCGAAGCGCTTGCCGACCTGCAGCGGCAGCGGGAGGAGATCGAGAGCGTCGGCACGGGCCTCGCCTTGGTCCACATGGGGACGCCGATGGACGGCACCGTGACGTTCGACCGCTACGAGTTGGGCGACGTGCACCACTTCAGCGATCCGCAGTGCGTGCTCTACCGATCGTTCGGGTTGTCACGCGGTTCGTTTTCGCAGCTGTTCGGCTGGCGGGTCATCCGCAGGGCGATCCAAGCCGCCCGCAAGGGCCACGGAGTGGGCGGGCTGAAGGGCGACGGATTCCGTCTGCCGGGCGCTTTTCTTCTCGACCACGGGCGGATCGTCGCCGCCCATCGCGGCGTCGACGCCGCCGACCGTCCCGATTACCGCAAGCTTGCCGTTCCGCAGGTCGCGAAGGTCGCCCGCGGAGCCTTGCAGCCGGCGTCGTGAGCAGGGGAACGGGCGGCACGCCAAACCAACAGGCTGGAAGCTCGCGTGGCCCGGCTGCCGGGCAAGGAACCGAGCGTGGGCTTCCAGCCTGACGAGACAGAGGGCTGGGGCGAGTCGCAAGCAACCGGCCCGACAGGCTCCGGCCTGATGGAAGCTGGCCCGACGGGAGCTGGCCCCACGGAGAGGTTGCCTTTTCGACCGGCGCGAACGGCATGGCGCCGCGACCCGCCCTCCAGGCGTTTCTCCAAGGCGCTGGTCGGCGACGCAGGCAGCGGAAAGGCGCCCGTCCGGCCATCACGAGGTTCTTAGCGATCCGTGCGGCGCCGACGACCCCGTGCCGCCGCTGCTCACGGAGAAAAAAACCGGAGGCGAGCCGCGAGCGGCGAGCGGCGGCCTCTTGCCGGCGCGCGAATCACTCGTGCTGCAAGGCGGCGATCGCCCCGTGCTTTTCTTCCAGACGTTCGCGGAGGGTGTTCAAGCCGCCGCCTTCCACGAACTGCTTGGCGACCAGTTGCTGGCTCGCGGGACGGTGCACGCCGATCGACCGCAGGGCCGCTCCGGTGGCGGGGCACAGAAAGTGGACGCGTTTCGGAGTAAGGCCGGCGATCGCGACCGCGCCTTCGTCGAGCCGGTACTGGATCGCCAGTTCGATCAGTCGGTTGTTCTGCTCGTCCTCCCAATTCACCTGCAGCGACTGCATGTTCGAAGTCTCCTCGAGCGTCACGGAAGACGCCCGCCGCGGCGGAACTCGACCCCGCAACGCAAGGCGCTGCGGAGAGTCGTCGACGGCGGCGGGCAAGAATCTGCCGAAGGTCGGTTTTTTGGCGACAGATTCGTCACAATACGTAGATTTTCGTCCTGATTCCAGGGCGAGTTGACCGGCTCGCCGGTTTTTCCGGCTCGGCTTCCCCCGCACCGGGTCCCTGGGGGCGGCTGGAGGGGTTTTTCCGCCTGACGTGCGGTCGCTCCTCCGCGGCCGGCGCGCCGCACGGGATGCGGACCGCGACCGGTCACGAGGAGTCTTCTCGGGTCGACTCGCTGCGCTCGCCCGAAAGAGGGGCGGCCCCGGCAGCGTCGACGGGCGGCGTGCGACGGGCCCGGCTGGGGGGCGGAAGCGTACCGACCGGCCGGGGAGGCCGTCGGGAGAGTGGCAGCGAGGGGGGGCTGCGTCGCCGAGGCGGGCCGTTCAGGCCAGCCAGATTTTTTCTCGGCCCTGCGCGACGCGTTTCGTCGCGTTGCGCGTGTCGACGATCAGGGGCGCGTAGCGCACCACCTGTTCGTAATCGAACGCGGTATGGTCGGTCGCAATCAGCGCGCAGTCGAGGGACGACAGGTAGGCCGGGCTCAACTCCTCGCTGGCGAGTCGCGGCACGTCGTAATGCCGCATCGCCGGCAGCACCGGAATATGGGGATCGGAATAGCTCAGGACCGCCCCGCGCTGCTGCAGCAGTTCCATCAGCTTGAAGGAAGGACTTTCGCGGGGGTCGTCGACGTCTTTTTTGTAGGCCACGCCGAGAACCCCGATGCGGCTGCCGCGAATCGGCTTGCCCAGATGGTTCAGCGCCTCGGCGAGCCGCTGGACCACGTATTGGGGCATGCTCGTGTTGATCTCGCCGGCCAGCTCGATGAACTTGGTCGGCATTTCATGCTTCCGCGCGACCCAGCTCAAGTAGAACGGGTCGATCGGTATGCAGTGTCCGCCCAACCCGGGTCCGGGATAGAACGCCTGGAATCCGAAGGGCTTGGTTTTCGCGGCCTCGATCACGTCCCAGACATTGATGCCGATCCGTTGGAAGAGCATCTTCAGCTCGTTGACCATCGCGATATTGACGCTGCGATAGGTGTTTTCCAGGATCTTGCAGGCTTCGGCGACTTCGCAGTTGGCGACGGGAACGGTCTTGGCGACCGCCTTGTCGTACAACCTGAGGGCCAAGTCGAGACTCGCCGCGTCGATGCCGCCGACGACCTTGGGAATCGTGCGGGCGCTGAAGTCGGGGTTGCCCGGATCTTCGCGTTCGGGGCTGTAGGCCAGGAAGTAGTCGGCGCCTGGCTGCAGTCCCGCGGCGGCGAGAATCGGAGCCACGACGTCGCGGGTCGTGCCGGGATAGGTGGTGCTCTCGAGCACGACGAGCTGGCCGGGACGCAGCGCCTGGGCGATTGCCCGGGCGGTGGACTCGACGTAACGCAGGTCGGGATCGCGGCTTTCGCTGAGGGGCGTGGGAACGCAAATCAGCAGGGCGTCGGCCTCCGCGAGGCGGCGCATGTCGGCCGTGGCCTCGAAGCGGCCCGAATTGCGCCAGCCGGCGACGCGGGCGCCTTCGATGTGGGCGATGTACGACTGTCCGGCGTTCAGCTGGTCGATTTTCGCGGGATCGACGTCGAAGCCGAGGGCGGAGAATTCGGCCCGCAGGAAGGCGTCGATCAGAGGCAGGCCGACGTACCCCAGTCCGATGACCCCCACGCGCGCGGTGCGCGTGTCGATCAGGTTGCGGAGCAGATCGGCGGCATTTTCGGTGGCGACGGCCATGTGCGGATTCCTTGGAGCCTGCATGCCAGCCCGCCCGACGCGCGCCCGGGGGCCGACCAGACGTTTCACCCCACTCTACCACGGCGCGCCCGCAAGGCGGCTGCGGAGACTCGCCGCCGCACCGGCGCGATCGCGCGGCAAGACGCCGGTTAGCGCGGCTGTGCCGGTTGCATGCTTGCGGCGTAGTAGTCGATCGACCGCCGCAGCCCCTCGTCGAAGTCGATCCGGGGCTCGTAGCCCAGAGCGGCGCGGGCCGCGGCGATGTCGGCGAGGCTCTCCCGCACGTCGCCCACGCGCGGAGGGGCGAATTCCGGCACGATCGACGTGCCCAGCAGCCGATTGATCGACGCCACCAGGTCGAGCAGGGTGAACTGTCGGCCGCAGGCCGCGTTGAAGACGCCCCCGGCGGCGGCGGGCGCCTCGCCGGCGGCCAGATTCGCCTGGACGACGTTGTCGACGTAGGTGAAGTCGCGCGACTGCCCGCCGTCGCCGAATACGGTCGGGCGCTGGCCGGCGATCATCGCCGTCACGAACTTGGGGATCACCGCCGAATACTCGCTGTCGGGATCCTGGCGGGGCCCGAAGACGTTGAAGTAGCGAATGACGACCGTCTCGAGTCCGTACGTGTGGTAGAACGACTGGCAGTAGAGTTCGCCGGCCAGCTTGGCCGCCGCATAGGGCGACACCGGCGCGGGCAGATCCGTCTCGCGCTTCGATTGGAAAGGTTGGTTGCCGTAGGCGCTGCTGGATCCGGCGTAGACCACGCGGCGCACGCCCAGTTGCCGTGCCGCGTCGAGCACCTGCAGCGTGCCGGTGACGCAGGCCGCGTGGGTCTCCAGCGGTTGAGCGACGCTCCGAGGCACCGACGCCAGAGCCGCCTGGTGGAAGACGAGTTCGACGCCGTCGACGGCGCGGCGCACCGCGGCGGCGTCGGCCGCATCCCCCTCGACCAGTTCGAACCGACCCGCCAGATGCTGGAGATTGGCGCGACTGCCGGTGGAGAAATTGTCCAGCACGCGCACTTCGTCGCCGCGCTCGACCAGCGCCGTCGCCAGATGCGAGCCGATGAAACCGGCGCCGCCAGTCACGAGAACCTTCATCGCGTTCCGCTCCTCGTCAAGTTCCGTTCCGCCGCCCGCACGCCCGCGAATTCCTCGACCGTCGACCGTCGACCGTCGACCGTCGACCCTCCGCCCCTCCGCCCCTCCGCCCCTCCGGCCCTCCGGCCCTCCGGCCCTCGTCGCTCGCGGCTCTTCGCGACGGATCCGCCGCCGGCGGCACGCAGCGGCCGCCGCGGACCGCAGGTCGCCGGCGCGCCCCTGTTGACGACCGCACAAGGACCCCTCGTGATCCCCGCGCGGTCAATGAGCCGCCGCTCGCCTTGGGCCTGCGGCTTCTTCCTCCGTGAGGAGCGGCGGCCCGGGCGCCTTTGCAGCGCAGGGATCTCTAGCAAGGTAGCACACGGCAGTCGCGGCGTAACGCCCCCCGCGCTCCTCGCGGCGAACGGCAAACGCCGCCGGCCTTTTTCCCGCACCATGCACCGCGGCGGAGCGGCCTCGGCAGGACCGCCGCCGACGCGCGGCGCCGGCCGGGCCCGTCGCGACGCTTGGAGCACGTTCCGCCGCAGCCCTCACGCCGAGCCGGCCTGGCAAAACCAGCGGTAGGCGTCGGCGATGCCCTCCCGCAGCGGAATCCGAGCCTTCCAGCCCAGGGCCTCGAGACGGCTCACGTCGAGCCGTTTGCGGGGTGTGCCGTCCGGCTTGGACCGATCGTAGGCGAGTTCCGCCTCGGGGTAGACGATCTCCCGCGCGAGGTCGGCGAGTTGCGCGATCGACACTTCCTGACCGCTGCCGATGTTGACGGTGTCGCGCTGGTCGTAGCGTTCCATCAGAAAGGCGCACGCGTCGGCGAGGTCGTCGACGTGGAGGAATTCGCGCAACGGGGAACCCGTCCCCCACAAGGTGACTTGACGCTGGCCGCGCTGCTTGGCGGCGTGGAACCGCTCGATCAATCCAGGCAGCACGTGGCTGGATTGGGGATCGAAGTTGTCGTTGGGGCCGTACAGGTTGGTCGGCATCGCGCTGATGAAGTTGCACCCGTACTGGTCGCGATAGGCCTGGCAGCCGATCAGACCGGCGATCTTGGCGATGGCGTACCCGTAATTCGTCTGCTCGAGGGGTCCGGTAAGCAGGTATTCCTCGCGAATCGGCTGGGGGCAGTCGCGGGGATAGATGCAGCTGCTGCCAAGATAAAGCAGCTTCTCGACGCCGTGGCGGTGGGCCGCGCGGAGCACGGCGGCGGCCATCGCCAGGTTGTCGTAATAGAATTCGGCCTGCCGGGTGCTGTTGGCCAGGATGCCGCCGACCAGCCCGGCGACGTGGTAGACGAACTGCGGCCGGGTCCGCTCCAGCCACGCATCGACCGCCGACGGGTCGCGGAGATCGACCTCCTGCCGCGCGGCGGTGACGATTTCCACGCCGTCTTCGTCTTGCAGGCGACGCACGATCGCGCTGCCCACCATGCCGCGGTGGCCTGTCACGAGAATTTTCTTCATCGTTTCGCCAAACCAGTTGCCGTCTTCAATCGGAGAATCAGCCAGCGATCGCGGGCGTTGCGCGGCGCCGCCCCGCGGAGGCGGTCGGCCGGGGCGGGGGGGCCCGGGGGGCTTTGCCGCCGACCCGACGCCGCCCGCTTCCCGCGAGGCGGAAAGCCGTCAGCCCAGCAGCGCCCGGTCCGCATCGACCATCATCGTCACCAGTTGCTGGAAACTGACGCACGGCTTCCAGCCCAACTCGCGAGCGGCCTTGCTCGCATCGCCCAGCAGCAAGTCGACCTCGGCAGGTCGGTAGTAGCGCGGATCGACCTCGATCAACGGGCGACCGTCGGGGCCGACGCCCTGCTCCTGGTCGCCCGTTCCCCGCCACGTGATCGGCATGTCGGCGTGCGCAAAAGCAATTTCGCAGAATTCGCGCACGCTGTGCGTCTCGCCCGTGGCAATCACGTAGTCGTCGGGCCGCTCGGCCTGCAGCATCCGCCACATGGCGTCCACGTAGTCCCCCGCGAATCCCCAGTCGCGTTTCGCGTCGAGGTTGCCCAGGTACAACCGCTCCTGGCGACCCGCCGCGATCGCCGCGATGGCACGGGTGATTTTGCGGGTCACGAACGTTTCGCCCCGCCGCGGACTCTCGTGATTGAAAAGAATGCCGTTGACCGCGAACATCTCGTAGGACTCGCGGTAATTCTTGGTGATGTAGAACGCGTAGGCCTTGGCGGCCGCATAGGGACTGCGCGGATAGAACGGCGTCGTTTCCGACTGCGGAGTCTCCACGACCTTGCCGTACAACTCGCTGCTGCTGGCCTGGTAGAACCGGGCGTCGAGTTCCAAATCCCGCATCGCCTCCAGCAGCCGCACCGCCCCCAAACCCGTCACGTCTCCCGTGTACTCCGGGACGTCAAAGCTCACCTTGACGTGCGATTGGGCCCCCAAGTTGTAGACCTCGTCGGGCCGCACCGTCTTGAGCAGCTTGTTGAGCGCCGAGCCGTCGGCGAGGTCGCCGTAGACCAGCCGCAACCGGGGATTCGCCACGTGCGGATCCTGGTAGAGATGGTCGATGCGCCCCGTGTTGAAACTCGAGGCGCGGCGAATCATACCCCACACCTCGTAGCCCTTCTCCAGCAACAACTCCGTCAGGTACGAACCGTCCTGTCCGGTGACGCCCGTGATCAATGCGCGCTTGGCCATGCCGTTCTTTCCGCTTTCCCCAAAAAAACATCGGGCCCCAGCCCGCCTGACGCGAGCGCCTTCCCGCCCGCCGCTTTCGCGCGACGCCAACGGTCAGCAGGCCTCGACCAGATCGGCGGATATCTCGACCGTCGCCGATACGCCCAACAGACTCACGCCAATCCACAACCGCTTCGGACTGCGGTCCTCAAGCACGATCCCCTCCACGCCCTGCAGCGCTCCCGCACGCACCACGACGCGCGTGCCGCGCACCGCGTGCGGGTGGAACCGCACCGTCGACGGAGCGGCGCGCAGCGCACGGCAAATCGCCGACAGCTGCCGCCGGAACTCCGCCTGTTGGGCGGGTTGCGGATCGAGCAGGCGCACGATCCGGTCGGTCTTCAACGCCTCCAGCCGCGCCGCGTCGTCTCCCGCAAAGAAAAGGTAGGACGCAAACAGCGGGTACACCCCTGTCCGACGCCGCCCTGCGGAAACAACATCCCTCTGCAGGAGGGGCAGGAAGTAGGGAATTCCGAGCCGTTGGAGGTCCCAGGCCAGCAGCTTTTCCTGCCGCGGCTTCGTGTACGCGGCACGCCACGCCCCTCCGACCTCCCCGAGGTCGGCCTCCGGCGGAAATGTCATCGGCGGATTGTCGGCAAGACGCAGCATCGCCTTTGTTCTCGACCCGCAAGCGCCCCTCTGAGGCGCCGGCGCCGAGGAACGGTTTCCTCGCCGTGTGCGACAGAGCCCCCCTCAGGGCGGCGTCTCGGCCGCCTCGGAACAAACCCCTCATGAGAGCCATTCGTCCCCAAATAGCGGCTAGCTTAACTTGCTGCCGCTCCAGCGACGACCCCGCCCCCCCGCGACGAGCGTTTTTTGTTCCGCGCGGCGAGACTGGGGAGCGTCGGGGTTCCGCTGCATTCTACACAGGCGGCGCGCGGGTGCAGCGAGGCTGTCGGCGAGGCGTGCCCGCCGAGGGGGCGGACCGAGCGTGGGCGCTGCGGCGGCATGTGGCCGCTCCGGAGGGGGTGCGCGGCGTGGTCGGGCCAGGGTTGGGGGGTTTGGCGAGATTGGCGGCGCGACGGTGCGGGAGGGGTCGGCTCAAGCTCGCTGGGGAACCTGCCGAAGAAGGGGAGGTCCGAGCACGGTTGGGGAGAGGGATCGCACCGCGCCCTGGCACATCGTTTGCAGCAGAGGGGTCGTTCTGAGGGCAGGCCTCGCGGTTGGGGCCCTGGAGTGGCGATCGGCAAGGCCGCAGCTGCGGAGCCGATGCGGGTTCTTGGCGGGCGGAACGGCTTCCGCCGCCTGGGGACGCGACGTCGCGGACGGACGTCGGGGCCGGTTCTCCAGTGGCGAGTCACCAACCTGCGATGCTACTTTTTTAGGCGTCCTCTGCTCTTTGCGCCGGCGTTGTGCGTCGCCTCGAACGGAATCGGCAGCCCGTCGGCGGGCAGAGGGCGGCGCGTCGTGCGCCTTCCGAGACGACGCCGACCCCGGTGCTGTCGGAGCGTGGGCGCCGTGTCGTCACCCGCTTGGGGCCAAGAGCCATGCACCGGTCGATGTCGGCCTACGACGAGATGTTTTTGGGTCCTGGCGTGCCGCGTCCGGTGTGCGCCCAATTCGTGGACCGCTTGGCGGCGATCCCGGCCGAGGAGTTGCACCGCCGCCAGCAGGCGGCCGAGCACGATCTGGCCAACATGGGAATCACGTTCAACGTGTACGGGCACGAGGACGGCGCCGAGAAGGTGTGGCCGTTCGACATTGTGCCGCGGATCATCGACGGGGCGGAGTGGGCCCGGATCGAGGCGGGACTGAAGCAGCGGGTGGAGGCGCTCAATCTTTTCCTGGGCGACATCTACAACGAGCAGCGGATTCTGCAGGACAAGGCGATTCCGCCGGAGCTGATCGAGTCGGCGCAGACGCTGCGGCCGCAGATGCGGGGATTCCGTCCGCCGGCGGGGGTCTGGTGCCATATCAGCGGCGTCGATCTGGTACGGGACGGGGACGGTTCGATTTACGTGCTGGAGGACAATCTGCGCTGCCCGTCGGGCGTGTCGTACGTGATCGAGAACCGGGAGATCATGAAGCGGACGTTCGCGCAGATCTTCGAGGGGATGTCGGTCGTTCCGGTGGAGGAGTACCCCGAGCAGCTGCTGGCGATGCTGCTGCAGTGCGCGCCGCAGCGGGCGGAGCATCCCACGGCGGTGGTGCTGACGCCGGGCATCTACAACTCGGCTTATTTCGAGCACACGTTCCTCGCGCAGCAGATGGGGGTGGAGCTGGTGCAGGGGACCGACCTGACGGTCAAAGACAACTTCGTCTACATGCGGACGACGCAGGGGCTGCAGCGGGTCGACGTGATTTATCGCCGGATCGACGACGACTTCCTCGACCCGAAGCATTTCCGCAGCGACAGCTGCCTGGGCGTGGCGGGACTGCTGGACGCCTACCGGGCGGGCAATGTGACGCTGGCCAACGCGCCGGGGACGGGGGTGGCCGACGACAAGGCGGTGTACGCGTACGTGCCGCAGATCATCAAGTACTACCTCGACGCGGAGCCGATTCTGGCGAACGTGCCGACGTACGTCTGCGCCGATCCGCAGCAGTGCGCGTACGTGACGGCGAATCTCGACAAGCTGGTCGTCAAGCCGACCAACGAGTCGGGCGGGTACGGCATTTTGATGGGTCCGCAGGCGTCCGCCGGCGAGCGTGCCCAGTACGTCGATTTGATCCGCGCAAATCCGCGAAACTACATCGCCCAGCCGATGCTGCAGTTGTCCACCGTGCCGACGCTCAGCGGAGGCGAGATGCAGCCGCGGCACGTCGATCTGCGTCCGTTCGTGCTGTGCGGCAAGGAGATCTACGTGATGCCGGGAGGGCTGACGCGGGTGGCTCTGCGCGAGGGATCGATGGTCGTCAATTCGTCGCAGGGCGGCGGCAGCAAAGACACCTGGGTGCTGCGGCCGGGAGGTCGGCACGGGGCCGGCCGCGGCGGCGAAGGGGCGGCGGCCCGCCGGGAGGCGGTTCCCCATGCTTAGCCGCGTCGCCGATTCCGTCTACTGGATGAGCCGATACATCGAACGCGCCGAGAACGTGGCGCGGTTCATCGACGTCAACTACAATCTCACGCTGGGCGAGGGGAACGAACTGAGCGAGCAATGGGCGCCGCTGGTGTACGCCACCGGCGACCACGAGGCGTTCGCCGCCCGCTACGGCACGCCGACGCGGGAGAACGTGCTGCACTTCCTGGCTTTCGACCGCGAGAACCCCAATTCGATCCTGTCGTGCGTCAGCGCGGCGCGGGAGAACGCGCGGGCCATCCGGGAGACGATCTCGGCGCCGATGTGGGAGCAGATCAACACGTTCTACCTGATGGTGCGGAAGGCAGTGCGGCAGGGCCTGAAGGTCACCGAGCCGAACGCGTTCTGCGAGGCGGTGCGGCAGGCGGGCCACACGCACGTCGGCATCACCTACACCACCATGTCGCACGGCGAAGCGTGGCATTTTTCCCGCATCGGCCGCCTGCTCGAGCGCGCGGACAAGACCTCGCGGATCGTCGACGTGCAGTACTTCCTGCTGTTGCCGCTGGCCGACGACGTCGGAGCCGCGCTCGACGTCGTTCGCTGGGCGGCCTTGCTCCGCTCGGCCAGCGCGTTGGAGATGTACCGCCGCGTGCACGGCCGCATCACGCCCGAGAAGGTCGCCGAGTTCCTGATCCTCGACCCCGATTTCCCCCGCGCGATGCGGTTCTGCGTGATGCGTGCGCAGCAGTCGATGCAGGCCATCACCGGCTCTCCGCCGGGGACGTTTCGCTGCCGGTCCGAGCAGCAGTTGGGCCGGCTCCGCGCCGAATTGGACTACACGCACATCGAGGACGTGATCAGCCGCGGCCTGCACGCGTCGATCGACGATTTCCAGCGCCGCGTCAACGACGTGGGCGCGGCGATTCACGACGATTTTTTCCGACTCCCGGCCCCCGAACCGGCGGCCTCGCCGACGCAGCTCCAGGCCTGACGGCGTGCGCGGCGACGACGCCCGCTCGTTCTTCAGGCACGCCCCGCACGCCCCGCTCCGCCGGACGCCCCGCCCCGCCGCTCACCCCGCTCTGCCCCGCCCCATGCTTCGCGTCGCCCTGCATCATCGCACCGCGTACCGCTACGCCCGCCCGATCGGGCTCGGCCCCCAGGTGATCCGGCTCCGGCCGGCGGTCCATTGCCGCACGCCGATCGAGAGCTATTCGCTCGACGTCCGGCCGGCCGACCACTTTCTCAACTGGCAGCAGGACCCCCACGGCAACTTTCTCGCACGGTGCGTCTTTCCCGGCCGCGTCCAGGAACTGGCGGTGACGGTCGATCTGATCGCCAACCAGACGGTGATCAACCCCTTCGATTTCTTCCTGGAGCCGGCCGCCGAGCAGTACCCGTTCGAGTACCCCAGCGAGCTGGTCGGCGATCTCAAGCCGTTCCGCAAGCTGGAGACCGCCGGCCCGCTGCTGCACGGCTTGCTGGGCTCCGTCGATCGCCGCTCCCGGCGGACCGTCGATTTTCTGGTCGACCTCAATCGCGAAGTCCATCGTCGCGTCGAGTACGTCGTGCGGATGGAGCCGGGCGTGCAGACGCCCGAAGAGACCCTCGCGCTCTCCCGCGGCTCGTGCCGCGACTCGGCGTGGCTGCTGACCCAGCTGCTCCGGCACCTCGGCCTCGCGGCCCGCTTCGCCTCGGGCTATCTGATCCAGCTGAAGGCCGACGTGGCCTCGCTCGACGGCCCGTCGGGACCCGCGGCCGACTTCACCGACCTCCATGCCTGGACGGAGGTCTATCTGCCCGGGGCCGGCTGGATCGGCCTCGATCCGACCTCGGGCCTGTTGACCGGCGAGGGCCACGTTCCGCTGGCCTGCGCGCCGCACCCGACGTCGGCCGCGCCCATCACCGGCGCCCACGAGCCGTGCGAAGTCGAGTTCGATTTCGACATGTCGCTGACGCGCGTCCACGAGGACCCGCGAGTCACCAAGCCCTACACCGAGGAGCAGTGGGAGCGGATCGACTCCGCGGGACGCGTGATCGACGAGGCGCTGCTCGCCGGCGACGTGCGGCTCACCATGGGAGGCGAGCCGACCTTCGTGTCGATCGACGACATGGAAGGCGACGAGTGGCAGACGGCGGCCCTGGGAGAGCACAAGAAACGGCTCGCCTTCGATCTGATGCTGCGGCTCAAGGACCGCCTGGGACCCGGCGGACTGCTCCACTTCGGTCAGGGAAAATGGTATCCCGGCGAGCAGATTCCGCGGTGGGCCATGCGGTGCCTGTGGCGGCTCGACGGCGAACCGCTCTGGACGCGGCCCGACCTGTTCGCGCTGGAGGGCATCAGCTACGGCCACACCGTCGAAGACGCCCTGCAATTCGCCCGGTCGCTGGCCGCCCGCCTCGACGTCGACGCCGGATGCGTCATGCCGGCCATGGAAGACGTGCTCTACTACCTGTGGCGCGAACGGCGGCTGCCCGCCAACGTCAACCCCCGCGACGCACGACTCAACGACGACCTGGAACGCCGGCGCCTCGCGCGGCTGCTGGAGCGCGGACTGGCGACGCCGACCGGCGCCGTGCTCCCCCTCCGCTACGCCTGGTGGGAAGCCGAGCCCCGCTGGCGCAGCGGAAGCTGGCACGTGCGGGCCGAGGAATTGTTCCTGCTGCCGGGCGACTCTCCGATGGGTTTCCGCCTGCCGCTGCAATCGCTGCTCCACGATCCGGCAGGCGCCGAGGGCGTCGCCTACGCTCCCGACCCGCTGCAAGCGGTGGCGGCTCTCCCGCGGCGCGTCGCGTGGCTCCGCCAGCTCAACGGCGGCGACGCTCGGCCGGCGGCCGAGCGCGACGACCCGGCGAGCCCCCGCGCCGCGACGGCCTGGCGCCGAGTTCCGCAGCAGGGAGGGAGCGGCGAACGGCGCCACGGCGGCTCCTCGGCCGGCGGCGCCGCCCTGCTCGACCAGGCGCTCGAGCGGCGGCGGCACGGCGGCAACGGCGCCGCCAGCGATCCGCCGGCCGCCGGATCGCGTCTCGACCTGCCCCCCGCCGCCCGCCGCGGCCTGCCGGAAGACGTGATCCGCACGGCGCTGTGCGTCGAACCCCGCGAAGGCCGCCTGCACGTCTTCATGCCCCCCTGCGATCGCCTGGAAAACTACCTGCAGCTCGTCGCCGCGGTCGAGGAGACCGCCGCCGAACTGCAGCTGCCCGTCATGCTCGAAGGGTACGTGCCGCCGGCGGATCCGCGGATCCAAGAGGTCAAGGTGACCCCCGATCCCGGCGTGGTCGAAGTGAACGTGCCGCCCGCCGCCAGTTGGGAAGAGTTGAAGCAGATCACCTGCGGGGTGTACGACGACGCGCGTTACGCGCGGCTGGGCACGGAAAAGTTCGATCGGGACGGTTCGCACACCGGCTCGGGGGGCGGCAACCACGTGGTGATGGGCGGCCCGACGCCCGCCGACAGTCCCTGGCTCCGCCGACCCGATCTGCTGAAGAGCTTCGTGAGCTACTGGCAGAACCATCCCGCCTTGACGTACTTGTTCTCGGGCAAGTTCGTCGGTCCGACGAGCCAGGCGCCGCGGGTCGACGAGGGCCGGGCCGACGCCCTGTACGAACTGCAGATCGCTTGCGACCTGATCCAGGCGGGCCGCGCCACTCCCGCGTGGCAAGTCGATCGGATCTTCCGCAACCTGCTGACCGACGGCGTCGGCAACACGCACCGCGCCGAGTTCTGCATCGACAAGCTGTACTCGCCCGACTCGGCGAGCGGCCGGCTGGGTCTGGTGGAGTTCCGCGCGTTCGAAATGCCTCCGCACGCGCGGATGAGCCTCGCCCAGCTGCTGCTGATGCGCGCGCTGGCCGCGCGGTTCTGGAAGAACCCCTACGAACAGCGGCTGGTCGACTGGGGCACGTCGCTGCACGATCGCTTTTTGCTCCCCTATTTCCTGTGGCTCGACTTCGAAGACGTTGTCGAAGAAACCCGGCGGGCCGGTTTCCCGCTGGAAGCGGCCTGGTACCGCCCCCACTTCGAGTTCCGTTTTCCGCGGATCGGCGAAATCGCCCAACGCGGCGTGCACGTCGAACTGCGCCGCGCGATCGAACCGTGGTACGTGCTCGGCGAAGAACCGGTCGGAGGCTTCACGGCGCGGTACGTCGATTCGTCGGTGGAACGGCTGCAAGTCCGCGTCCGCGGTCTGACCGACCCGCGGTTCGTGGTCGCCTGCAACGGACGACGCGTGCCGTTGCAACCCACGGGCGTCGAAGGCGAATTCGTGGCCGGCGTGCGCTACCGGGCGTGGCAGCCCCCCAGCTGCCTCCACCCCACCATCGGCGTCGACAGTCCGCTCGTGTTCGATCTGTTCGACGCCTGGCTGGGACGCTCCCTCGGCGGCTGCCAGTACCATGTCGGCCACCCCGGCGGATTGAATCCCGCGACCTTTCCCGTCAACGCGTTCGAAGCCGAAAGCCGTCGCGGGGCGCGATTCTTTCCGTTCGGCCACACCGGCGGACCCTCCGCCGCCCCGCCCCCCGAGTGCTCCCGGGAGTTTCCGTTCACGCTCGACTTGCGGCGCCGACCGCCCCGCGGCCCAGCGTGAGCGCACCGGCGGCGGTGCGTTGCCGCCGCGCGACGGCGGCCCGCCGCGCGGCAGGAAAACGCCGGAGAGAACCGAGACCGCCGGTCGCGCGGTTCGCCCGGGGGGCGCCGCCGACGGCGGACCCGGCTTCGGCGGCGAGCGATCATCGGTTAGAATGCGACCGGGAGGCGAGCGACGGGTCCCCGCGCGCGCCCCGCGCGCGCCGCGGCGCCGTTCCGTCGCCCTCCCCCCTCTCCCCTCGCTCCCCCCCCTCTCCCCCCTCTCCCGTCGCTCTCCCCCCTCCCCCCTCTCCCGTCGCCCCTCTCCCCGTCGCCCGTCGCCCGTAGCGCGCTGCCGAAGACCTTCGCCGACTTGCGTATGTCGACCCAAACCCAGACGACCGCCGGGTCTTCCCCGCCCCTCCCGGCGCAGGGCACGACGGGTCGCGCCGTGTTCGCCCAGTACGCCAGTCCGCCGGGAGCCTACGACGAGATGTTCTCGGGGCCGGGTGCGGTGCGCCCCGCACAGGGGGCGCTGCACGCTCTGCTGGCCGAGATCGGGGCCCCCGAACTGACGCGGCGGTGGGACCATTCGCAACGTCTGATCCATGAGAACGGCATTGTCTACGGGGCCTACGGCGACGCCGGACGGGCCAGCCGCCCCTGGCAGCTCGATCCGCTGCCGCTGCTGATCGGCAGCGACGAGTGGAGCGCGCTGCGCGACGGACTGGCGCAGCGGGCCCTGCTGCTGGATCGGACGCTGTCGGACCTGCTCGGCCCGCAGCGGTTGCTCAAGGAGGGGGTGATTCCGCCGCAGGCCGTGTTCGGCCATCCGGGCTTCCGGCTAGCATTCCACGGCCTGGCGCCCCCGGGGGGGAGCTACCTGCACCATTACGCCGCCGATCTCGGCCGGACGGCGACGGGCGCGTGGCTGCTGATTGCCGAGCGGACGGAGGCGCCGTCGGGATTGGGCTTCGCGCTGGAAAATCGGGTCGTCGTCTCGCGGATGCTCCCCGAGGCGTTCCGCACCTGCCGCGTGCAGCGTCTGGCTCCGTTCTTCATTGCCATGCGGGAGAATTTCCGCCGTCTGGCGCCGGCGCATCGCGACAATCCGCGGGTAGTGATTTACAGCCAGGGGCCCCAGTCGATCAACTATTTCGAAGACGCGTATCTGGCGCGCTACCTGGGCTACAGTCTGGTGGAGGGGGGCGACCTGGCGGTGCGCGACCAGCACGCCTGGCTGAAGACGCTCGACGGTCTGCAGCCGGTGGACGTGCTGATCCGGCGCCCGAACAGCGAGACGTGCGATCCTCTGGAATTCGCCGACGACGGCGAGTCGGGAGTGGCGGGTCTCTGCTTCGCCGCGGGCCAGCAAGGCGTGGCGGTCTGCAACGCGCTGGGCAGCGGTCTGGTGGAGTCGCCCCTGTTCATGGCCTGGATGCCCGAGTTGGCGCGGCGGCTGCTGGACTGCGAGTTGTCCCTGCCGCAGGCCCGCGTCTGGTGGTGCGGCGACCCCTCCTGCCTGAAGTACGTGCTGGAGCGTCTCGACGAGCTGGCGATTCTGCCGGCCTACCGCGTGCGCGGCCGGGCGATGCCGATCGGCGCCGATTTGCACCGGTTGTCGACCGCCGATCTCGCAGCGCGGCTGCGGGCCGCCCCGGAGCAGTACATCGCCCGGGAGCGGCTGACGCGGTCGACCGCGCCGGCGTGGGTCGAGGGGCAGGCCAGGCCGGCCTACGTGACGCTGCGGGCTTTTGCCGTGCGGAACGGCGAGAACTATCTGGTGATGGACGGCGGTCTGGCGCGGACCTCCAGCGAATCGCCGCGGCAGGAGATGCCGCTGGTCGTCGGCGAGGGGAGCAAGGACGCGTGGGTCGCCGGCCGCGAGGCTCCCGAGCCGGTAAGCCTGCTCCCCAATCCGGGAGAACGGATTCGCCTCCGGCGCACCGCGGCCGATCTGCCCAGTCGGGTCGCCGACAACCTGTTCTGGATGGGACGCCTGATGGAGCGGGCCGACGCTGCGGCGCGGCTGCTCCGCACGCTCATTCTGCGGATGACCAGCGAGGCCGACGTGGCCCGCACCGCGACGTTGCCGGCGCTGATCCGCGCGCTGGCCGATCAAGGACAGATCGACCCGGGATTCGCGGTCGAGGGCCTGCGGGAGCTGCTCCCCGACATCGAACAGGCGCTGCCCGAACTGGCGTTCGACCGCCGCGAGCCCGGCTCGCTCCGATCGACGGTCGACCAGTTCGTCGAGACCGCGCGTCGCGTCCGCGACAGGCTGTCGGTCGACAGCTGGCGGGTGGTGGTGCGGATCGACCAGCAGTTCCATCCCTCCAAGTCCGAGGCGGTGAATCTGACGGACCTGCTGAACATGATCAACGAGTTGATCATGGACCTCGCGGCGATCAGCGGGATGGTCGCCGAGAGCATCACGCGGACGCACGTCTACCGGTTTCTTGATCTTGGCCGGCGCCTCGAGCGGGCATGGCAGATGGTCCGCCTGCTCCGCACCTGCCTCACCTCCCCCGAGCAGACGCCGAGCGAACTGCTCGAGGCCGTGCTGGAGATCGCCGACAGCCTGATGACCTACCGGGCGCGGTACCTGGCCAATCTCCAGCTGACCGCCATGCTCGACCTGCTGCTCACCGACGAAACCAACCCGCGGAGCGTCGCCTACCAGCTCAGCCTGCTGCACGCCCACGTCGACAACCTGCCGCGGGATCGCGGGCAGGCGGGCTACGGTCCGCAGCAGCGGGCGATTTTCGACATGGTGCACGCCGTGCGGATGATCGACGTTTCCGAAACGTTCGAAGAGGGGAGCGGAGGGCGTTCGGCCGCCTTGCTGGCGCTGCTGGACGATCTCGACGTGCAGCTCCCGAATTTTTCGCACCTGATCGCGCACCGCTATCTCGTCCACGCCGGACCCGCGCGGCAACTCAATGAAGGCGTGAGCGAAACGTGACCCGCATCATCCGTTACCGCGTCAAGCACGTCACCCGCTACGGCTACGAAGAGCCGGCTCCGGTCTGCCACAATAAAACGCATCTCGCGCCGCGGAAGACAGCGCGCCAGGCGTGCGCCGCCTTCCAACTCCACGTGGCTCCCGAGCCGGCGCGGATCGCCGCCCAGTTCGACTACTTCGGCAACGGCGTGCACTACTTCGCGATCCGCGATCCCCACCGCACGCTGTGCGTCACCGCCACCAGCGAAATCCTGCTGATGCCGATGGCCGGCGCCATCGACCTCCAGGCGTCCCCCGCCTGGGAAACCGTCCGCGACGGCCTCGCGCGGCCTCGGGGCGAGCAGGAGGTCGCCGCCTGCCAGTTCGCGTGCGCGTCGCCGCTGGCTCCCGCCGATCCGCGCCTCGCCGCCTACGCCCTCCCCTCGTTTTCTCCCCACCGTCCCCTGCTCGCCGCCGTCTCCGAACTGACGCAACGCATCCACGCCGAATTCCGCTACGATCCCCGCGCCACCACCGTCAGCACCCCCGTGGCCGAGGTGCTCGACCGCCGCGCCGGCGTTTGCCAGGACTTCGCCCACCTGCAAATCGCCTGCCTGCGGTCGCTCGGCCTCGCCGCACGCTACGTCAGCGGCTACCTCCGCACCGTGCCGCCGGCGGGCACGCCGCGGCTGTTGGGGGCCGACGCGTCCCACGCCTGGCTGGCCGTGTACGCCGGCCCCGCGGGCTGGGTCGATTTCGACCCCACCAACAACATCGTCCCCTCGGCCGACCACCTCACCGTGGCCGTGGGGCGCGACTACCAGGACGTCTGCCCGATCCAAGGCGTGTTCATCGGCGGCGGCCGCCACACCATGGAAGTCAGCGTCGACGTCGAGGAGGCGTGGCAGGGCGAGGCCGACGCACTCGGCGAATTCACGCCCGCCTGACGCGGCGGCGAACTCTCGAACTCGCGCCGCAAACCCCTCTCGGGCAACGCCTTGCCGCCGCGGGCCCCAAGCCGCCCGCGGGCCGCAAGCCGCGTTCGGCGGCGGGGAACCGCCCCCGCTTGGCGGCGGCGCGGCTTTGCTGCCGCCGCGCGCGTCGCGTGAGAAGCGGCGGCGGCAGGCCGGCTGAAAACGGCCCGCCGGGCGGCGCCTGACGCCCCGCTCCGACGCTCCCCGCCCCCTGGCGGCCCGACCCCTGGCGGCCCGACTTCCGACGCAATTTTTGACGCTCCGTCGGTAATTCTCGAAACGCCCTGCTCGTTTTGAATAGAATCGAGGGGGGGTCGCCCACCGCGGACCGGTCGCCGCCGAGCGTGGGTTCGGCGGGCAAGACCGCGCGCACCGACGGCGCGAGGAGTTGGCGATCGGCGGCAGGCGTCTAGAATGACCGAGAGACGGTCGCGGAAGCGATGCCAGGGCGGAGCGGTACGAAGGCGGAATCGGGCGGACTTGTTGCTTTTCAATCCTTGCCGGTGGCGGGAACGCTTGCGCTCCTGCGCTCCGGCACGCATGCGTCAAGTCCGCGTGCGCGGAAGGCCGACGCGGACAGGTGCGGAACGAGGCCGCAGCGCGCCGCCGTCGAAGACGACGGTCTTTCTTCAAGTTCTTTTTTGAGGTTTGAGTTTTTTTTTGAGGGGATTTCCCGGAGGTAGCATCATGAAGCGAGTTTTGGCAACCTTGTTCCTGGCCCTGCTGGCGCGTCCGGCAGCGGCGATCACCGTCGACGGCACGGTCGACGCCGCGTACGGCCCGGCCCGCGCCGTCCAGCAGGTGCAGACCCAGTTCGGCGATGCGTCGCCCCCCGGTTCGTTGGGCGGCAGCGAGCTCGACGCGGGGTATGCCCGCATTTCGGGCGGCCGGCTGTACCTGATGCTGACCGGCAACCACGAGCCCAACTTCAACAAGCTGGAAGTCTTCATCGACTCGATCGCCGGCGGCGAGAACAAGCTCACCGGCACGCCGGCCTACGACTACAACAACGGGTCGACCTGGATCAGCACCAATCTGGCGGGACTGAATTTCGATACGGACTTCGCGGCCGACTACCACCTGTTCTCCCGGTGGGGCGGCGGCCCCGGCCCGTACGAGGTCGACTTCGTGAAGCGCAACAACGGCATCCCCGTCAAGGTGCCGGGTTCGAACG